>ENA-OSIY01000702-OSIY01000702.1-marine-metagenome-genome-assembly--contig:-NODE-702-length-18462-cov-6.495186_pt1 | contig 18462 bp, 22 predicted proteins | sample MGYA00237884_ERZ534233 | MGnify/ENA primary metagenome ERZ534233 (study PRJEB26412, sample SAMN06343840) | marine metagenome | isolation source: estuarine water | place: USA: Columbia River Estuary... | reverse complement strand
ATATTAATAATATGATATTGTAATTTTTTATATGCTTTATTTTTCAAATTTCTATAAATTATAGTATTCCATTCAGCAACATTTACAATATTTTCATTTATTAGTAATCCGATTTCTTCATAAGTTTCTCTTATAGCACATTGAATGAGAGTTTCATTTTTTTCTAACTTTCCTTTGGCAATCCCCCAAGTATTACTATCTTGTTTTTTAGGATGTGCTAAAAGAATTTTATTTTCCCATATAATCACAAAACCAACAGATACTATCATATAACCATATTTAATATTAAAGATACAAAGATATATAAATTATTTTAAATTACAACAGTTAAAATAATTTAAATTCCATATATACAATATTATTTATTTTATCATATAATACTTTAACCGCATCTGAAATTATTGAGTTATTCACATTTACCTTATTATCTGAATCATTTGGTCTATTTATTTTAGACCAATACCCAAAACCGTCATTAATAGTAGCATATTTCATAGCCAATTGTTTAGCAACAAATTTATTAGTATCATCGGGCAATTTAATCCTCAACAAGCCATTAAATACGAAAGCATTATCAACACTTTCACCGATAACCTTATCGTTGAATGGTGTAGTCGTAGCATCGCTATTATCGGGATATTTTAAGCTTTTATCCCATATATAATAAGAAACTCCATCAACACCTTCTGATATTTGAGTAGTTCCTTTTATAGTAATATCCCTATGAACAATATTAGTCTTAACTATTTTATCAACAATTTCTAAACCATCTAATAATGTTGGTGGTATAGTAGGAGTAGTAGAATTAATCATCTTAATTATATTAATATTATTTCTTAATTGCTCATCTACAAATATTTCTAAATCTTTTAATTGTGATTTCATTGCTTCATCAGAATTTAAAAGTCCCAATAAATCCAAAAACTCGTCTTTTCTTAACATGATAGGTATATCATTTTTATTTATATATAAAAATAGAAAAATAGCAAAAAACATACAAGATTATGATATACTATATTACTATATTTTATAGTAGATTGTTTAATTTAAAGAAAATTTTTATAATAGAACCATATATACATATAGATAGATATAATAATCCAACAGATTTATTAACAAATAAAACACATAAATTGCCTTCTTTTGAAATAAAGACCAATAATAAAGAAAATGCTATTATAATAGGAATAAATAATTTAAACAGTTATTATCCACAATTTCATAACAAAATACATTTTAATATTAGTAAAAAATAAGAAAATTTATCTAAAAATGATTTTCCTAAATTTATATATAATAAAAATAAATGTTATACAACATGGCAACTATAAATATTGCGGATTATAAAAGACCTGGTATTTTTATAAATGAGATTGATGATAGTGTTAGACAAGTTCCTGCACAAAATCAACTTATAAATTTGGTTGCAGGTTTTTCAAAGAAAGGACCTGTCAATAAACCAATATTAATCACAACACCACAACAATTCTTACAAATATTTGGTGATATTGATAGAAATCTTGAAAAAAAGTCTTCATACTTTCACAGAACGATATTAAATATTTTAAGCAATTCACCTGTTTGGGCGTTGAATTTACTATCAACTGATGATACATTAGACATCATTGATTACAAAACTATCTCTATTGCTTCAAATGTTCAAAATTCAATAGTTAAAAAAGCTCCATATAGTAGCTTCTACAATAAATCTGATTTTTGGGATAGAGATACAGAAGCATTTTTAACTACCGCTAATTCTAATTTAGATGATAGTAGACAAATTATGCATATTACAAATTTATCAGATAAAAAAGTATCTGTATTTATTTTCAAATCAAATGCTAATGGCTTTAATGAAACACTTGATGTGTTTTACGGAGGTGCTAATAATGTACCACCATATCTTGACCCAAAAGACCAAGCTAAGGATTATTTAGTAAGTATGATTATCGTAAAAGGTGATTTTTCTGATTATGCAACATTATCTGTTGATAGTAAATATTCATCATATTTTAATACAAAAGGTTTGATTAAAAACCAAATCAATAATTTTATCAATGATTCAACTGTTGAAGTGTTAAGAAATTACTCTGCTTTATCTATTATTCCTTATTTCAAAGATGTTAATAAAAATGATGTTTTTATTGAAACAATTGTTAATAATGATACAGATATAACAGGGGTGTTTATGGCTTTTGATATTGATAAAGTAGAATCTGCTGATTATAGAACAGGTCTATTAGACTTAATCGGTTCTAATCTTGTAGATGACAAAGAAAGTGCTATTGATTATTTATCATACGGAGAAAGTATTTTAGAATCTATTGATTATAAAATAAGTCTTTTAGATAGACAAGGTAATGCTTTTGGCAAAAATTTAAAATATGAAACTAAATATTATGGTTCTCCAACTTTCACACCTTTTGAACGAATAGGCTTAACAGAAGTTAGTTTAAGTGGTTTAACATCATATAATTTAAATGGATTATCTGTTGATTTATCAACAACATCAAATACTGTTGATGTATTAAATGTTAATATTGGTAAAATTAGAAAAGATACTATTTATTTAGATGAAAATGGCTCTGTTGGTTTAATACAAGGAGCAGAGGTATCAAATCAAACAAATTGGACAGAAGTTCCTTTAAAACCAATACCAAGCGGTACATTACCTATTGGTATTGCTAGTGTCGGAACACAAGGTTCTAATGGTACATTAGGTATGCAATCTTTACCTTATACTATTCCTAATCTTACTTGGAATGGTACTAATGGAGATGTTAATATAACTTATAGTGGTCAAAACCAAGTATTATTTACATTCAGAGATACTAAAAATTCAGATAAAGATACTAATTATAGAAAAACAATTTTAAATAAATTATTTTCAGATTTACAATCAAATTTCAAAAGTGGTTTATCTGTTATTAAAGATGCTAGTGGAAATTATATCACTGTTACAAATTATTCATTTGTTAATGATGGTAGTCAAGATAATTCTCTAACTATAAATGTTTCACCTTCTATAAATTTAGTTGTTGGTGACAATGAGATTTATTATATCAATGATAATTTAAAATTTGAACCATTGGACGGAAGCCCAATAGCATTAGGTCTTAGAACTAACCCAATTGCATCTACAAGTGGTAGTGGTTTTGGTATAGCAACTATACACTCTACTATTTATAAAGATTATATTAATGGTGTTATAAACAGTGGAGATTATTTCTATCCAAATTTATTTTCATATAAATTTAAAAAAATTGATTTCTATAAATCAGCAGGTAATAATTATATTACATTGTGGTATAATAGTAGTGATGATGTAACACCAAGTAGATTATCAACTAATAGAAAAATTAAATTATTTGGTTCTCAATCTAATAACAATATTTTCAAAATTTTAAATACACCTGTTGCATTGAGTGGTCAAGTAGGAAATTATAATACCAAGATTGATTTGATTGTAAATGAAAATGTAATAACAGAAAGTGTTGCTACATCAAATGGTACAGTTACAGTATGTGGAGCTTCTACAGACGATATAAGATATTTAAAAATGTATATGATTGGTTCAGATTTATATGTTGATTATACACAAGATGCTACTTTACTTGGTGGAAATAGTGGTATCAATTCAACTGATTATGATTTAACAACAGATTTGAAAATAATTTCTGATACATCTGATTACAAAGAAAGTCTTGAAATAGAATCAGTATTAAGTAGTAATCAAATTGTTGTAGATGGCACTCGTTATTCATCTGTTAAAATAGGTGATTATATCCAAGCATATGTTGATATTACAACATTACAATTAGGAGAAGTACCAAGAAGATTGACTCGTGTTATATCTAAAACATCTTATCCAAGCGACCCTACAAAATCTGTTATTAAAACAGATAGTGCTATTGATATAATTTCATTTGGAACAGATAAACAAACATTTAAATACACTACAATGGAAGATTATGTAAATACATATAAAGCTATTACACTTGGTGGATTTAAAATTAGACTTGAATCTCAACCCGATGGAACAGAAGAAAGACAATCTTCTATTTTAGATTTGATTGCTCCTAATACACCTATTTCTAATGGTTTGATTAATAGAAATAAATTATCTTGGAGATATTTTGTTGATTGTTGGGGATTGGGATTAACTTCTAATTCTAAACAACAAATGGTAGATTTGTGTGCTAATAAATTAACTGCTCTTGGTATATTAAGTATGCCATCTGTTAAATCATTTAAAAAATCTACATCACCAAGTTTTATTGATAAAACTACAAAAACTATTAATACTGCATTTATTGCAAGTGGTGGTGATGCTTCTTCTAATCCATCTTTCTTATATAGTTTTGGACAAGGTAGAGGTCAATCAAATGTTGCATATTTCTTTCCTTATGTAACTATTACCGATAATAGCAGACCGTTATTAGTTCCACCTGCAAGTTTTGTGACTAATACATTCATGAACAAACATACTTCAAGATTAGAATCAATTAAACCTTGGACAATCGCAGCGGGTATTACAAATGGTTTAGTTTCAGGTATTGGTAATGTTGAAATGGATTTCACACCAACTGATATTGAAAACTTAAATGGTATGAATGCGAATCCTATTGTTTATAAAATGAATAGAGGATTTTGTATAGAAACTGATAATACAGCACAAGTATCACCTCGTTCATCATTAAGCTATACTCATTCAAGAGAAGTTTTAATTAGTTTAGAAAATGAAATGTATGAAATGTTATTAACTTATCAATGGAGATTTAATACAGCAAGCGTTAGAGCAGAAATCAAAACAAACGCTGATAGAATATGCGAAAGATATGTAAGAGATAATGGATTATATGCTTTTGAAACTGTTATGGATGAAACTAATAATACATCAGATATTATAGATGCACAAATTGGTATCCTTGACATTTTCTTGGAAATTACTAAGGGATTGGCTATCATTGTCAATAATATAACTGTTCTAAAAACAGGAACATTAGCATCAAGTGGTTTTGCACCAACAGTTTAATAAATAAAAAAATAAAAAGGCTACTCTTTATGAGTAGCCTTTTTTATTTATTATACCTCACCAAATAAACGATTGATATAATAGTAAATATAACTGTTAAAATAATAGATATAACACATAAAGGTGGCATTTTAGTATCAATGAATTGACAATATTCAACATTAGATAATGTATTACTTTTTGTCAATTTCATATAAATTCTATAATCCTCCTCTGAAACTGATACATGTTCAATTATATTAGATAACTTCATATATGAAATTAAATAACTTTTTCTATCATTCAATGCCAATGTAGAATCATATTTTTCTTCAATATTTACTATTCTGCCACAACTATTAACTACAATAGGCTCAGTTTGTATAGCATAATACAATGATGATATTGCTAATATTAAGAATAACCAAAAAGATAAAAGATTTACTCTTTGTTTAGATGGTTTGAATGATGATAATAAATTTATTATTTTTTCCATTTTTTGTTTTTTTACAAATTGATTAAAATTATTCATAGTTTGTTAATATTAATAAATAAATTGTGAATATAACTAATAATATAGTGAATATAATCATATATATAAATTCATTAGAATAACTCACTACATAATATAGAGTATTCTTATCCTTAATGAATTTTGAATTATAATATTCAGAATCAACACTCGTCATTTTATCAATTTGCAATTTTCCATCAAAAATATACATAATTTCATCACTTTTATACGTATATTTATTTATTTCTAATATTTTACAACCATGTATGATAGAAGAATCTTCTAATGTAATAGTTTTATATAAACTATATGCTGTTGCAAAAACAGCTATCCAAATTATTATATGTTTAATAATTTTACCTATACTTGAAGTAATATTATTAAACATATTAATTCTTCTATTACTTCTTTCTGTTTTGAAATATTCTTTAAAACTTGACATATATTTTATTTACATTTAAATTCTGATATCCAAATAAAGAAATATACAATTGTTGATAATCCAAATAAAACTGTTATAATAATCATTATAACAACCAATTCTTCATGTATATTTCCAGATTTTGTACAATACTCTGTTATGCTATCTTCTGAATACAAACCAAAGTCACTTTGATTAACTATAGAAGTTTCTATGGTTTTATCTTCCAATCTATAATAAATTTTATATGTATAACTAATAACTTTATTATTATCATCAACATTTTTTTCTACTAACGTTCTAACAATTTCACCACAACGAATTTCGTTAATATTGTATTTTTTCATAGTAAAATATAACATTACTATTGAACATATTAATGATAAGAAAAAAGAAAATTTATATTTTGATTTATCGCAATGAAAATTTGGAATAATACTTTTCCATATGGTTTTAATGAAAGAAATAGTATTATCTCTTTTTTCTTTTTTAATATATTCTTTAAAGCTTGTCATATAATTTTTAATATTTAATATTTTACAAAGATAGTTAATTATTTCAAATAAACAAATTTATCTATAAGAAATTTTTATTATTTTTTAAAATGAAATATTGGTTCATATTTAAATCCTTTACTCATTAAAGCAGATAAACTCATTTTATAAGTGGTGATATATTCAAAACCAACTTCTTTACATATATCTAATGTATCTTGTTCTAATTCTTTATATGTTTTAACATTTGCTATATTAATAATGAAATTGCCACCTTTTTTTAAATATTGATAATTCTTTTCTATAAGTGGTTTTAAGAACATTTCTTTCCATTCTTCTTTTGTTTTATATCTAATAAAACTTTGATTATCTTCATAGCTATATTCTTCTGTATTAAAATATGGTGGTGATGAAAATGATAAATCATAGAAATCTTTTTCAAGTTCTAAATCTTCAAATGCTTCATTATAAATTTTAACACTTTTATAACATATAATTCTTTTATTTAATTCTAAAAGAGCATTATAAGTTTTAGTACAAGGGTCTGTTCCTGTATAAGATTTTACTTTATCGGATGACAAAGCACCAAATAATCTACCGCCATAACCACAACTAAAATCTAAAACATTTCCTTCATTAGAAAAGTTATCATAAATCCATTTTGCGATAGTTGGTCTAAAATTTGATACTCTATGAGTTCCTGATACCCAAGATAAAGCTTTTCTCATCCCAGCATCACTCATATTAGAACCAAATTTAACTCTTTTCTGTATTGCTTTTAGCAACATATCATCATTAATAAATGCGTTCATAGGAGTTGTAAAACTATGACATTTTGTTTCCCACATATGTGGCATATAATAATTGACTAAATTTAAACCTATCATTACTTGTTTTAATTTATTATCAGATTCTAATATTGACGTTGTATCATACAATTTCATCTTAGATATTTCTTTTTCTATTTCTATTTCTGATAATTTAAATAAAGGAAATCCATTACTTTTATAATGTTCAAAAACATTATTTATATAAGCATTCATTTCATTTTCTGTAAAATTAGCCCATATTTTATTGTTTATATTTATATTATTCATCTAATAATGCTTTTTTTATTTTTAATTTTCTTAAAATGTTCGTTAATGTTTCTCTTATATTACTATCCATTATAATATAATCCATTTTCGGTGTTTTACCATAACTATACCAATAATCATTTTTATCTTCCATACCTGTATATTTACTTTCAAAAATAGACTTATCTCTATAATTTTTTTTATTATAAAAATTATTAAAGCTTGAGAATGTTTTATAATAATTTGTATATGTTAATATAATATCACTTATTTCAATGTTATATTTTTTCAAAAGGTAGAACATTTCACTTATTATATAATTATCAAAAATGTGATAATAATTATCTCTATGGTAATCATCTTCTTCAATATTATCTTTTTCGGGATATAAATTTTCTACAAAAACGAAATTATTCATATCAATATTATTCAAATAACAATATTTAAACAATTTTGATATAGTTTTTTTATTTTTTAAAGAGAATACTATAAATACTGTATTATCAACAATTCTTGCAACTTCATATTTATGAAGCCCTAGTTGGTAAATAGTATCATTCTTTAATGATAAATATGTATTTGCTTGATAAGAAATATTATCTTCTCTATTCACATCAAAGAATTTTGTAAATAGTATTGTTTCTGTTTTGTTCATGTTATATTAATATAATTTTAAATATAAAATGTTTAAAAAATCATATTTTAAATTTAATATATAAATAAAATTAAGTAAAAAAATATGGCTTTACCACATTTTACAAATGTCACCACAGCAAAAAAATATGAAGAACCTGTATATAGTAATTTATTTGAAATAAATTTTAAATTTCCTGATACTTTATTATCAAACGATGCAGATTTGTTAAACACTATGATGTTAAATGCTACAAATATTAGTTTAGCTTTGACCAAAGACTTAAGTGTTGTTAAACAATATTTTAAATATAGTGGTAGATTATTCCTTTCTACAAATAAAGACAATTCTATTATAGAGGATTTAAAGATTAAATTTAATTTAAATGTTTCAGATAATAATGTCATGACTACTTGGAATTTATTAAAAAAATGGTATGATAATGGTTGGAATTCACAAACAGGAGAACTTCATTACAAGAAGAATAACTTAGGTGAAATCACAGCAAATATTCATGATAGAGAAGGGGTTGTTATAAGAAGAGTTCAATATATGAATGTTCAATTAAAAGGATTAACATCTATGGAATTCACATGGGATAGTGAAACTATATTATCAGTTGAAGCAACATTTATATCAGATTACTTCATTGATATGTATTATGATTTAATATAATAAATAAAAAGGGTTCTAAATTTAGAACCCTTTTTATTTATATAGAAATTTTTTTATAATTTTTACTACCATCTATATTTTTAGAAGTATCAAAAATATAAAATTTTGTATTATTATTTTTAATTTTCAATTCATTTTTAAATAAATCGTGTATAGATTTAACATTGTGGATATCGTCATCGCTAAAACCTATCTTTAGTATATAATTATCTGATAATTTATAACGATGTAATTTATCGACAACATAAGACATAGCAATCTTTTTAGATACTTCTGTATTATTAGGATTAAAATTAGACATTTCGCACAAATTTTCATCAATTACTAAATCTTTAAAATATGGTGAAGAAACACCTATATATTCACAATTATCCAAATAGTTATTTAATAATGTATCACCACTAACTATATCATCACCATTCTTAAATATTTTCATATATTTAAGAAGATTTTTTCTCATAATATTTTTCTCTTTTTTAGATAGTTGAGTATCTATAATATACTCAATTCCACGTCTAATACTTAAAGGGTGGTTACCTCTTGCAGTAATTATTGCCATTAACTCCCCATCTATAAGACATTGTTTAAAAGCTTGATAAGAAGGTGCAAATCTTTTATTAGTAATCGCATCAATAGTATCATTTAAGAATATACTTGAATCTCCATCATCTCTAAAATTAGAATAAGCTTTATCATAATCATCAGTTCCATCACTCTTTAATGGAACTCTATATAAAGGATTTTTTCTAAATTCAGCGAAATCAGTTGTTGATATCTGAGTTTCTACCCAAATATTATTTACAAAATTTTCCATTATAATTTTAGTATCCATGTGTAGGATATTATCATCATAATCATAGCAATGATACCTTAATTCAATTTTATTTGTCATATCCATAATTAAAATATTTTTATATTTTACAAATATAGCAAATTAAAATTTAATATCAAAATATTTATATATAATACATGAAAAAATATTTACATTTATTTGATTTAGATTATACATTATGGAAGCTTGATGAGAAATTAGCTGTTATAGATAAAAGAGACCCTAAAAATATTATATTTAGAATACCTTCAGATGAACAATCATTCATGAAAGAATATTATAGAAATAATGGATTTGAGATTAGTTATAACGGATATACTTGGTATCTTAATGAAAACCTATATAATAAGATAAAGTCTTCTAAAAAGGGTATAGAATTGGAAAATATAGGCATATCTTATAGAGAATTTACATGTGATGAAATTTTAGAAAATCAGATATTTAAAACAGATTATTTATTAGAGAATTTAAATCATCTTAAAAATGATAGAAATATTGAAGTTGGTTATATCAGTGCTCGCTTAGATAGAAAGGGTTTGAAAAAAAATATTGACACATTAACAGAAAAAGTTGAGAGGATTTTACATACGAAAATCAATAAGATGTATTTTGTTAATAATATGGATAATAATATGGATAGTGATATTACGAGTGTTAGAAAGGCTAAAATTATTTTAGAATTTTTAACAGGTTTTAAAATAAAAGGTAATCGTTTTGTTGATTTAAAACAAACTGTATATGATAATATTAATTTTTATGATGATGATACCAATAATATAGAAGGTGTTTTAAATCTACAATTTATGTTGGAGAAATATTTACTTAAAAGTGAAATATCTATTAAGAAGCAAATATTAGAAAGAATAAAAAATAATAAAATATATTATACTACAAATTTGGTAACACAAAATAGAATTGAACCTTTTATTACAAAGGAGCAACAATTATTATTACCTAATTATATTAAATTATTTGAACAATTTTAAATATAGATTTTTAAAGAAATTAATGAAACTATTAGAAGTAGTTTCAATTTCTTTTTTAATTATATATTCAGTTGGGATAATATCAGCTTTCATACTATTGCATATAATACATACAAATTGAGTATTTGTAATATCATCTATTCCACCATTTGAAAGAGGATTGATATGGTCAGTATTAAATACTAATGCTACATTAGTATTTTTATCATAATGATATAATCTAACTATTTTACTATCTGTTGGTGTATCATAAATTTTGGCAAGATTTGCTTCTATTCCACAAATAGAGCATATACAGCGATTGTTATTTTTTGAATAATTCTCTAAAATAGTTCCATATTTAATTATACTATTTTTATTTTTAGGTTTCTTATTTATTTGAATAGTTTTAATCGCATCATCTACAAATGTATAATTGAATGACATATTTAAAACATGTTCTTCTTTATGATGTTTAATATTTTTTATAGATTTGATACGAATTCCCATAAGAATTATTGTTTAAAATATAATACAAATATATAACAAATAAATGACATATCCTAATTATTAATATTATTTTATTCTATTTAAAAAGTTCTTAAATATTTTTTTAATTCTAAAAATATAATAACTAATATTATTATGATTATCTGCTTTTTTTGAATTACAAATTTCACATGTTAGTTGCATATTATTTAATTCGTTTTTACCACCTTTGCTTCTTGGTTTAATATGGTCAATATTAAAATATATTTCATTTTTTGTTTTTTTATCTATTGTATAAAGATTAAAATGGTAAATATCTGAATCATTTACATTTGATTTTTCTAAAACTAAATATTTAGCTTCTATGCCACATAAATCACATCTACAAGTTCCTTTATTTTTTTCATAATTTAACATAAAAAGACTATTTTTGTGAGATGATGTTTTTATTTTATGTTTATTGATTACGAAATATTTATTTTTATTTTTATTCTTTTTGAATAAAGAATAAACTTTATCTAAATCCCAATATGAATCTCTAATATAATTCATTGTCATAGAGGCTCTATTTTTTATTGATTTGATTTTTATCATTTAATATTAAAACATATTATTTTTATTTTCTCTTTCTTCTTGTTCTTTAATGAATTCATCAATATAATATTGAAATAACCAAAATTCCCAATTCCCAATTTCAGTATCACTATATCCTTTTGCTACTAATTTCATTCTATTTTTTAACAAATACTTTAAAGGCATTTGAAACAATGAAAAGAGTTGATGGGTCTTTGGGGTAAATTGATGGAGTGAAGAGTTTATTTTTTTTTAGCCCCCTTATTCCGATTTTAAGGTGGTTGTTAATTGTATCTAATAAGAATGAATATTCGTCTATTGTTATATCTTCTTCAAACCATTTATGAAATTTTTCTAAATCTTCATAACTCATATAATTAATATTTGGTTTTAGATAAATAGCTAATTTAAAAAAAGGAGAATCCGTTAATTTAATATCTTTATTATTTGCTTTACTTATGATATATTGTTCAAAGCAATTTTTTAATCCTATTGTTGGAGGACATATAACAAATGGTTCATCTCTTAATTCTGTATGAAATATAAATGATTTTTTATCTATATCGAAATATTCCATTATTGGCTCATTTCTATAAATTTCTATATTTTTTCTTATTATTTCTATTGTATCACTTTCTTCTTTACCATTTGCATTTTTATAATTAACATTAACAGTTAAAACTTTACCATTAGGAAATGTTTTTTCTCTAATCATATAAATCAACCAAATTCTATCACCTTCAAAAATACTTTGATATGGAAGAAATGTACCATCACTACTTCTTATAATAACGCAATGTTCTAATATTTTTTCTAAATGATTTTTAAAATCTAAAATACTATTTTTATCATATGTAGAGAAATCTTGTATTTCTTTAACTGTACATGGTCTTATAGATATTGTTGTACCAATATCATACATAAATGACATAGGTAATTCATCTATTAAAATATCTTCATATTTAGAAAAATCATCAAAAGAATTTCTTATTATAGATTTATTAACACTAATTTCTCTTTTATCTTCATCTTTTGGTAAAAAATCATTTTCTACTGATACATTTTTCTTCTTAGGTAAAAATACATCAGGTGTTCTTGTAGTATTCTCTTTATTTAAAAACCCATTTAAAAAATCTAAATGTGCATCTTCATTATTATTCATAGATAATATTCAATTTTATTATATATAAAAATAATATTTTCTCGTCAAATAAATATTATAAATTAATATAGTATATCATAATCTTGTATGTTTTTTAAAATTTAAATAAAAAAGAGAAGCATATTAAAGCTTCTCTTTTTTTAATTTTGATAATAATGCAAATTCATAAAATACATCAAGATTGAAATTTTTCATTAGATTTTGTTTTAATTCTTTCATAGTTGAAGATTCATGTAGTATATCAATTAATTTGTTTTTAAATTTCTTTTCAAACAATTCATGATTTTCAGACCATTTTATAGACCAATCATTCCAAAAATTGTCACCACCACTTAACCAATATAAAGAATTTGTAGGGACTATATAATCAATCATATTATCTTTAAGTTCTAAATTCCAAAATTTATCATTTACATATTCTTTATTTTTGATAAGATATGAAACAGCTTCTAAAACATCATTCGTATATAAGAAAGTTTCAATATCAAAAATATATACATCTTCTTCTTCATAAATAATCAAACTATTTTTTTTAGAATTTTTGAAAACTACTTTTTTATTTTCATTATTATCAGTTTTTTTAAGGATAATTTTTTTATTATTATTTAACATGTTAATAAAATTATTTTTTAAAATATTTGAAATTCGTTATGTATGCTATACTATTTTTTATTTATAATACCTTCTTTAAATTCACCACCCTTTATTATAGGGTTTCTAAACTCACCACCCAAGAATTTTCCACCTTCAATGATACCATTCATAAATATACCATCGTGCCATATACCATCTTTAAATGAACCATTATAGAATATACCATTAAACCAATTACCATACATAAATGTTCCATCTAACCAAATACCATATTTCCAATCACCAAAATACCAAATACCACAATTCCAATATAATTTACCATCTTTTATCTCTAAGATAGCATTTTCTATTTCGGGTGTATCTAACCAATGTATTGAATTTTTATGGAGAATATTGGTGATTGAAAGATTGTCCGTGTATGAATTATCACCTACTATAAGTTTTCTTATTCTCATATATTATATTATTTTCTTTTTACATGATTATATATTAATGACAAACTATCATTAAAAAGATTTAATGTTGAAATTACAATATTTATTTTAAATATATAGTAGATAGAAAAAAATAAAAAGCTGATATGAAAAAAATTATAAAAGATTTTAAAAACTTCGTAAATGAAAACTATTATAGTAGAGAAGATGAGGAAGATGATTCACATGATGAATATACTCGTGGTTATGATAATGAATATGAATATGAAGATGAAGAAGATTATTCAGGTGATGATTACTCAGATGAAATACAAACAGAAGAATTTAAAGGTTTGAAAATTGTTGGTAATGAAATTTTAGGTTATGAACCATTTTTTGAAAAAGATGTTACTGTAGCAACTATAAACAATGAGAAACAAGAAGTTAGTCCTACACATGGTTATTATTATCCACATAAATACGGTAAGATAACAAAAGAATATGCAAATTTATTAGGTTATACTTTTAACAATAATTAATATTTTAGTATAAACTACTAATAAAAAGGTGCTTAAATATTTAAGCACCTTTTTATTTATATTAAACCATATAATTTTTTCCTAAAATTTTTTAAAATATTAACTATTTTATCATAATCAACAGTTTCGGGTAATTCAGAATGTTCATAAGCTTCTTTCAGACCAAGTGTTAATTCTTCACATTTAGCCATAATTGTTTCATATGTCCATTCACCTTTTTTAACTGATAATAATTCTTTTCTATTATTTTCACTTCTTCTAACAATAATACCTTTTCCTTCGGAAATTTCTTTTGCCATATAAAGAAGTCTTAGACAATGTGACATATTCTTACCATCGTAGTTTTGACCACTTGAAATATTATCATTATAACGTTCCTCATTTCTTACTTTCATCCAACCATTTTCACCCCAAAATTCTTTATATGCTTTACAATAAGTCATATAACCATCTTTATTGTAAGATATAAGTGCTATTTTCTTTTCTCCTTGTGGAACGCTCGAAACTCTTATTTCATTAGAAACTTCTTCGTTATTTTCATTACTTTTTATTATACCTTTATAACCAAGACCCATAGTTTCTCCTGAATTTTTCCTATTTAAACGATATTCTTCTCTTATAGAAGGTTCTATATATTTAGAAAATGATTTAGCAGATATTTCATCATAATACATGGAGAATAAATCTCTTGCATGAGGGATTTTAACCAATCCACATAATAATTGGTCTATTTTTTCTCTTTCAAGAAATTGTCTTAAAAGCATTGTAGAATTGTCCTCAAATATAACATGACAAAAATCAACAGGTGTTTTTCTGTTTATATCAATTGGGTTGTTTATATTTTTATTTAAACCTGTTGCTTTTTTTATCTGTTGGTGTGCATAATTTTCAAATGTATAATAACATTTCTTAGAAAGAAGATTAGAATTTCTTAATACTTCAATGAGTTCATCCCAAATAGGGTGTTTATATACAACACAATCATTTGGGATATTAAATAATGTTAAAATATCAGGATTATTATTTTGTAATAATTCTAAAAATCTACCTAATTCATATAACACAATATCTTCTTTATTTTTACCATCAATAGTCTTTTCACCTGTTGTGATTTGTGGTTGATAGAAATATGTATTTGCTTGTCCTAATTTTAAATCAGATAGTATAGATTCTAAATCTTGAACATAAATTCCTTTACCATCTAAATCAGAAGCGGGTAAATCTAATCCATAACTCGTAGAGCCTGTTATAGCAATAAAGATAGGGGTACAATCTTTATGTTTAGATAACATTTTATCTATTTTATTTTTGAACATATCATATTCACCATCAAAATCTTTGATACGACAATTTTGTTTTAATTCCGATAAATCATTATATTCAATCTCCATAATTAGTTTCTTTTATAATTAATATACAAATATAGTCATAATAATCCAAATAAACAAATCATTTTTATTAAATATAATACACATGGAAAGAGAAGTGAATTTAAATGGTTCTAATGGGTTGATAGGTGAATATACTATTAATAGTATATGTTTAGATAAGATAAATGGTAGTTTGAGTGTTGGATATGTGTATGCACCATATATTATAACAAATAGTATTAATATTGTAGGAGAATCATCTATTATTTCAGATACTATAAAAAGGCAGGATATTTATAAAAAAAGAAAGAATATAGTAGATAAATTATTGGATGAATTTTTTTGATTGAAATCATGTATTATAAGTGTCGGAATTATCACAATAATATAAGTTTTCTAATATTTATTTTAAATATATACTAAATGAAATATTTAATGAATTTTAACAATTTCTTACTAAAAGAAAGTAATGAAAATTTAACATTTACAAGAACAATTGATACATTCTTAAATCAATTTAACGATAATAGAATTAAAGATAAACTATCTTCTTTAATAATGAAGTATATCTTAAATAATATTTATATAGAATTTAAAAACGATATATCAATTGAAGATAAAAAAACATATCAAAACCTAAATAGTTTTGATAAAGTTAATTTTTTATGTAAAAATTATCAAAGCATAGTTAATAATATATCTAATAAACTCGCTTCAATTAACGACTTTTTATCAGATAATAATACAGATATTAATATAGTTAAATCTCTAAAAACATTTGATTCTTTATACGATTTATCTGTTCAATATCATGATAATTTATCAGTAGTTTATAAAAAAGATAGAACCGATGAAACGGCAAATACCGATAAATTTATTGAATATCCAAATGGATGGTATTGGATTAATTTAAATGTTGATTATAGCCAAGATGAAGCCGATAATATGGGTCATTGTGGTAGAGATACAGGTAAAATATTATTCTCTTTAAGAGATGATAAACTTCAAAGCCATATAACCGCTTCATATAGTGTATCAGAGAAAGCATTATATCAAATAAAAGGTAGAAAAAACAGCAAACCAAAATCTGAATACCATGAAATGATTATTGATATGATACTTAATAGTAAATATCCTGTTAATATGATGAAAACAGGTAGTTATAGACCTGATTTAGATTTTAGTTTATTAGATTTAACAGAAACTAAAAGAGAAGAAATATTTAATAACAAACCAAGTTTAAAATTAACAGATAAAATGTTTGAATATTACTTTAAAAATAAAGATTATAAAGGCATTTTATCAATGGTTAATAATGGATATACATTTTATACAGGAGATAATATAAGATTATACTATACGGAAAAAGAATTAATAGAATTTAAAGAAGATTGTTCTAAATTAAAAATTGATTATACATTATTAATTAATTATTGCTTTTCTATAAGATATGCATCAGAGAATGGTCATATAGAAGTAGTTAAATTATTAATTGATGCAGGGGCTGATGTAACTGCTATGAATAATAAAGCTATAAGATTGGCATCAGAGAATGGTCATTTAGAAGTAGTTAAATTATTAATTGGTGCAGGGGCTGATGTAACTGCTAATGATAATGAAGCTATAAGATGGGTATCATATAATGGTCATATAGAAATAGTTAAATTATTAATTGATGCAGGGGCTGATGTAACTGCTAATGATAATGAAGCTATAAGATGGGCATCACGATATGGTCATATAGAAATAGTTAAATTATTAATTGGTACAGGGGCTGATGTAACTGCTATGAATAATAAAGCTATAAGATTGGCATCAGAGAATGGTCATATAGAAGTAGTAGAGCTATTAAAAAAACATGGTGCTGCAATATAATGAAATATTTATTTTATATATACATCATAAAAATGTTTTGTATATGAAAAGTATTGTTAAAAGATTTAATGAATATGTTAATGAAAATGTTTCTACTACAGAAACTGATATTAGAGAATATTTAAGAGAGCAGTGGGATATTGCGAGAAATAACATTTTTATTAAAATGGGTGGTGAATTTCCAATAGAAAATAATAAAATTGGAGACGAAGATAAATTAATAATAGATGGGTTAATCAATAAATTAGTTGAAGTTTATGCTAATATAGCTATTGATAATATCCCATCGTTCAATAAAACTTGGATACACGAAGATGATAAAATTGTTGAAGGTGATACTGTTGAAGATGTAGAAAGTGGTGAAGTTTTTTTTGTTTCACGGTTTGGCTCTAATAATAATTTTTTTGACAATAATAAGAATGTTTTTATTAATTTAGATAGAGTTAAAAAAATTAAAAATTAATTATTTTAATAAATTATTAATTTTTGTTATTCTTGTATATGATAAATATTCAGCATCTGAAAGACATGATGTATATTTTGATATGTCAATATTTTCTTTATTGATTAAAGTTTTTGTAAATTCTAATAGGCTTAGATATGCATCTTCCCACTGTGAATCAATTTTTTCTAATTCGTCTGTGGCATCATCTATATTTCGTATAGAAGTATCAACATTATCAATATAACTTAATGCATTATTTAACTCATCTCTTTCACAATGATTTGTGGCATATTTTAAATCTGTATTAGATCTGTCTCTTATACACATCTCCGAGCCCACGAGACAGGCAGAAATCTCGTATGCCGTCTTCTGCTTGA
>ENA-OSIY01000699-OSIY01000699.1-marine-metagenome-genome-assembly--contig:-NODE-699-length-18522-cov-7.376091_pt1 | contig 18522 bp, 27 predicted proteins | sample MGYA00237884_ERZ534233 | MGnify/ENA primary metagenome ERZ534233 (study PRJEB26412, sample SAMN06343840) | marine metagenome | isolation source: estuarine water | place: USA: Columbia River Estuary... | reverse complement strand
TCTTTTTAGATTTATCTGCTTCTCCTTCACCCATTTCTTCAATAAAATAATTAGTAAAGTAAAGTAAAGTACCATCTTCTAAATTTTCTTTTATACAATCATCACAGATTGCTAAAAGAATTCTATCACCATCGTGTCTACTTCCATACCCTACGTTCAAAATCTCGATAGTTCCATTATTGACCATTTCATTCTCAATGGTTCTATAGTATGGTTGGTTATTGGTGGCTGGCGTGCGATTTTCTACCTTTTCATTCTTCCAAAGAAAATCTTCCTCAGTTTTAGTTTTATCAGTCTGGTTCTTTGGAAATGCAATCTCCATAGGTAAAACATTATTTCTCTTACAACAAATACAATACATATCAACACTTCTTTTTAATGAACTTCCTTAAATCTTTAGCGAACTCATTGACTCCTTCCATATACTCAGAAGGTCCACAGCCATTGTAGACACAGAAGTACCGGTTCTTCTCTAATCGTTCTTCAATCTTCCTCAGTATCTTCTTTGCTTTCTTGCCCATATCTGTAAATATATCTACAAAGATAGCCATTGTTTTACCAAAAGCTTCACAACCTCATCATATTCTTCTTGAGTTAAACCAATCCAGCTCCTACATTTCACCACATTATCCACATATCCAACAATATCCGAAGTCTTATCATCTAAAACTACATACGAATCACATTCATTGTTATCCAACCAAGCTTTTATCTCAACACCTCGATCTGCTTGGTCGATGTGTGGTGTGTAATCAAATATCTCCACATCAATCCCATTACCTCGAAATATTTCTTGAAGTTCTGCTTTGTTATGTGCTAATCTCCATGTAGAAGTAATCACTGGCTTCAGATTGAAATCCTTACAGATACGACAATACACTGCTACTGCCTTAGGACACCATTTGTTTTTCCAATGAGGGTTTACGACACCATCTATGTCAGTGAAGACTATATTCATTTTTGGGCTATGTCTTTAGAAGTAAAAACACTTCCGTAAGCATCACATTTGTTTGGTTCAGTTGTTGCACACGATGTAAGTACCAACAACAGTATTAAAATTATTTTCATAGACTATATATTATTTGCCTTGTTAGGAAAAGAGTATATTTGATATGGTCGAATGTTTATACTTATTTTTTCGTTGTCATGAATATTGAAAAACTCTAAGTCGTTATTTTGAAGCAAATGATACATTTCAGGCCAATCTTCGTCTAAATGACATTCTATTACAACCAAATCACACTTTTTGATAGTTTCCAACCCACCTTTTATGACCTTTATCTCGGCTCCTTCGACATCGATTTTTAAGCAATTGACGTGAATATCCTTAAAATAAGTATCTAATCTTATCGAAGGTATATTTCTAACGAAAATACATTCGTTTCCATCGACATCGATTCCTACGATGTTTGACATTTTTGATGGATAAACACTATGAGTGTAGAGTGGCTCTGTTCCATCGATATCTGATACAGCTCCAATTTCGTGGTGATGTGTGCCTAAAGGAATATTTTTTTCGTTTATATCAAACGAATAGATAGTATTTATATTTTGTAAAGAATTGAAAAAAGTGGTGTATTCTCCTTCGCTGGAGCCAACGTCACAAAAAGTCCAATTTTCTTTGTAATTTTTTACAATTAGATCTTTGACCAAAAAATCCCATTCTACGTGTGCTGAGAATTCGGAACTACCATCTAAATAAGATACATATTTCATATTAATGTTTATTTTTATAATCTTATATGTAGTCTATCATAGTTTGTTTTATATACCTATTTTTTCTAACTGCTCGTCTCTTACTCTAGCAACAGGACAAATAAAATAGTCTTTGAATTCAGGCCATCCTAAACCATTATGAGAAACATTTCCCTTCACTGCGAACCTGCTTCCAAATCCTGAATTGAACTCTATCCAACAAAGGATACATTCCTGATTGTTCGTGTCTGTAGAAGGTTTGATAATCTCAGTACCCATCCAATATTCTTTCCCTGATTCAAAGTATTTACCATCTTTGTCATTTGGATCTCCCTTAGAAGTATGACACATCACCATCACAGACTTCTGTGGTTCGTTATAGATATCATTTCCTAATTCTGAATAGAAAGTTCGTATCATAATCCTATCTCTTTAAGTTTTTTGTTTCTTTTGACTGACGTGAACTGATCCGCCGCGAATGGCCACTTCTTATGCCATTTCGTATCATACTCTGCGTTTTTTATTACAAGCTCTTTCATTATAATCTTATTTAGGATAACATATAAAGAAAGCCACATAATAGTCGCCAAATGCCGCAGCATCTTCGTAGACGAGTTTCCCATCATGCTCAGCCATTTTTGATATTCTTCGTCTAGAGCCGCGCCTCTGAAGTATATTAGCTTTGGGACTTCTAAATGTTCAGGTACCCAATGATCGGGTAATCTACGATTATTAGATGTATAGGCAACAAGCCTTACCGACTCGAATACCGTGACCGCCCCAATCTTGAACGACCTTCGCCATCTATGGTCGAATTCCAATCCGCTGTCGCTTTCTATTCTTTTGAACTTAAACATTACTTTTATCTTCTTTGTACTTCAGAAGTTCTTCTTCTGATATCCTTACACTATACATAAATCTGTCAGGTATTTGATATAACACCTCGATAAAACTTCCTTCATCTTCTACATCATCCAATAAACCTTCAAGTTTCGCCGCTCGCCGCTGCTGTTTGGTTCGCAGATTGACATTGACTTTCCAATCTATTACAAAATCTCCTTTATGAAGTACTTCCAGCCTACTATTCAACATTACTTCTATATCTCTTTCACTTGCAGATTTGTATTCGAAGTATTTCCAACTATACATCTCCTTTATGAAGTACTCAAGCACATCGTCTATATACCGCTTGTTTATATCCCTGAGGTTCATAACGATTCGTATATAGTATCAATATTGTTGTAAGTAGCCGAAGTAGCCAAGACATCACATCTTTCATTCTCTGGATGACCAGCATGGCCTTTAACCCATGAGTATTCTATAGTAAACTTTGAATGTAGATCCAAATATCTTCTCCAAAGATCCTCATTCTTCTTTCCTCTAAATCCAGTCTTGACCCAGTTGAAGACCCAACCCTTTGTGATAGAGTCTATGACGTATTTACTATCTGAATAAACAATCACAGGAATATCATATCGCTTGAGCTTATCCAATGCTCTGATAACCGCCAGCAACTCCATTCGGTTGTTAGTAGTTCTTCTAAACCCTTCTGAATACTCTTTTACTTTGTCACCATAACGCATGACGATACCGAATCCTCCAGGCCCGGGATTTCCGGAACAAGCACCATCCGTAAAAATTTCTATCTTCATAATATTTCGTTTATCTTTCTCGCTCTCAATGTTGCCTTATCTATGAACATCGATTTCTGAAAGTATTTAGTTATTACTCCATTATCATTTCTTATGATATAAGCCCAGAATTGTTTACCATTCAAAAAGTAGTTTCGTGTCCGCATTACTTTAACACCTTTATACAACTTTCCAGCAGTAAGTTCCTTTTTCTTACCTTTACCTTTATCGTTATCAAAGACGTTCTTTATAGGAGCAATCTCTATCTCTTCTGCCATCATATCTTTGGTCCCGCTGTTCCAGTATGAAACGTCGAGGTGAAAAGTAAAGTTATCAGGAACATATTCTTTTATCATTCTACAAATATACAGTATGTTGAGAAGTTTGAAGCTGCAGGTGGAACTGCAATCTTATATAAGAATAGCGACCAAGCAACTGCTGAGTTGTCTAGGATCATTGGATCTGCACCAGTAGTTGAGAAAGATACATAAAGATGTACGAACAATTTATAAAAAAATAATAATACTATGAAATACATTAAATTATTTGAAAACTTTGCTTTATATTAAAACAAAAACCCACTCAATAAGAGTGGGTTTTTTTATTTAATATAAAGCTTTTTCTATGTTTTTGAATAGTCTTGGTAAAGCATCATCGTTCCATGTATCTATTGAAAGATAGTAGTTTTCAGAACTATCCTGATTCTTGGTGAAGATGTATTCCGCCTCGGTTCCGTCATTCGAATCCTTTGTTTCGCCAGTTTCCAAATCTTCTATTTCAAAATTGTACTCTCCTACGAATCTTATACTTATACCTTCTGTTTCATCACCTGATGATGAGCTTATCGATCCGCATTCCGATAGCGTTATCTCGAATGGGTTCGCCAGGTTAATATCCACGCTTATTTTTTTACCAGAGCGGCCTTCGTCCGTGATTTTCACCTCTTCATCTTTGAATGGAGCCACGCTTTTTATTATATCATAAATCTGTTTGATCCAATCATCCATTATATAATCCACATAAGCAGAACCTTCGCTTATTTCATCGTATAGTTTTTTATTAAGACTTTCTATAGCAGCTGAATCAAAAATACTAGATTCAAAGTTTTCAAATAATTTAATGTATTTCATAGTATTATTATTTTTTTTATATACTATATATAAAATCCAAAAACTATATTCCAAGCTCGTCCAACCTTTTCAGTCTTCTGACACGTTTTGTTAAATCATTTGGATTCATTGCATCAATCAACTCAGCACACGAGTCACGAATCTCACAATCTAATACTTTCTCTATCTCCATAATCATCTCAACGATGTTTAGCCCATCAAATCCTAATTCTTCAAAGCTGCGGTTTTGTTTAATCCTCTTTGTTTTAAGTTTTTAGAAAAACCTATTAGCCCATCATTGCTTGTTTCGTCAACTGGCGGATTTATAGTATATCCCATTTTTTTAGAAACCATATTAAAATGATCTTTATATAATCCATCAAGAATTGTTAGTTATGCTGATAAAGATTGGTCAATTGGTGATCTATATAAAACATTGGGTTTTGAAAATGTAGGTGGTAATGGACCGGATTATAAGTATATAGTTGGTGGTCAAAGAGTTCATAAATCTAGATATAAAAAATCTAAACTTAATACAGAATTAACAGAATCTAAACAAATGGAATTAAATGGTATTAATAAAATATTTGATTGTGGTAAGATTAAGTTTGAAAAAATTATTTTCTAAACTTTTTAAAAAAGTGAATATATAACATGAAAGAAATCGAAAAAGCAGAAAAGGTTGAATGATTCAAACTTTAAAAAATAAATGCTTATGGATGTATCTTAATAATAGAGAATTGTATATAGAATTAGTAGTGAGTAAGGCTCAGGGAAGATTAACAAGAAATGCGCAAAAAATGTTAGAACTTCTTGCCAAAAAGACGATAAAAAAAATGAGATATTGGTCTAATGATGATAAATTAGATTGTTATCAAAGTGGATTACTTTATGTATTCCAAAACTGGTATAACTTTAATGAGGAAAAATCGGTAAATGCTTTTGCATATTTTACCGAGATATTTAAAAGAGGGATAGCCAAAGGTTATAATGACCTATATAAAAAGAAAGGAGATAATGACCACCAAATCAGACTTATCTCAATTGAAGGAAGTAACGAAGGAATGGGACTCCATTCATTATGAGGTTTTATTACCTTTCGATTTAGTTGCTTCTCCTGGATTTTCAAATTCTAAATTTGAAATACCTTCTTTAAGAAAACGTAGAAGAGATAAAATTACAAAAATATGGAATAAAAAAACCCAGAATTAAATCTGGGTTTTATATTTTTACATTTCAACATTCTTGTAGAATTGTTCTAACCATTCTATCAACAATTAAATATGGATCACCATTTGAAGCTGGTCTTCTATCCTCGATGTAACCTATCGCGTTCGGATCATTAATAGTTGAGGGAATTCTAATAGATTTGGTTCTATCTCCAATACCCCAGCCAAAATCTTTAATAGATGAAGTTTCATTAGCTCCTGTTAATCTATCATCATTATTTTCACCATAAACATCAATGTGTTCAGAATGTTTTGCTTCTAATTTTTTACACATTTCGATTGCAATTTCTTTCTTATTCACTTTATCTTCTCTGATAGTTTTTGTAGAAAAGTTAACGTGCATTCCAGAACCATTCCAGTCATTACCTTTAAATGGTTTAGGGTCTAATTCAATTCTATAATCATATTTTTCACTTAATCTATGTAAGATATATCTCGATACCCACAATTGGTCGGCTCCATCTTCAGCAGTAACAGTCCCAATTTGATATTCCCACTGTCCTAACGCGACTTCAGCATTAATACCACCAATTGATAACCCAGCTTTAATACATAAGTCTGTGTGCTCTTCCACGAACTCTCTACCACTTACATTATTAGCACCTACTGAACAATAGTATTCACCTTGTTCTCTTGGTTCTCCTTCTGTTGGCCATCCTAATGGTTTATTAGTTTTGTTATCAAAAATAAAGTATTCTTGTTCCCAACCATACATAGTTTCATCATCATACTTATTAAGAGTATCTATCATTTTAATTCTTGTATTTGTGATATGTGGTGTTCCATCTACATGATAAACATCACAAACAACAATGATAGAATCTTTTGTGAAAGGATTTAAGAAGTAATTTTTTGGCATTAATAATAATTCTGAATTTGAAGTTTCTGCTTGATATGTAGAAGATCCATCAAAATTCCAAACAGGTGCTGATTTATTTCCTCTCTTATATTCTCTCAATAAATCTTCTGTTACATACTCTGATTTAATAATTTTTGTTTTTGATCTAATTTGTTGTGGTTTAGCACCATCCAACCAAATATACTCTAATTTCTTCATGTAATATATTTTTTTTAATGTATTTATTAAAAATTACATTCCTTTTTGAAGAATACCCCCTATTTTTTAGGGGGTCATGTTATTTTTTAATTTTTTACTTAATTTTTAAATAATTTTTTTATATAAACTTTTTTTATTAATTTTAATACAAGTTTAAACATTATATTATGAATAAAGTAGTATTTCAATTTTGGGAAGAATCTATTCGAGGTAAATCACCTACGCAAGATGGATGTTCTATACATTTAGACTCACAAGAAAGAATTAAATATATAAATTCTATTTATGGTAGTAGAACATTAGATTCTATACCTGATGAATATGAAAGAATTATTGGTGGCGAAGTAGAAGCTTATATAGAAGATAATTTGTTTAAACTTTTACAGAGAGATAAAAGTTTAAGAATTTATCAACATCAATATTCAAACTTATTTAATATGAATGAGTTAATAATTAAAGAAGAAGTATGATAGTAGGATTTTATTTAGTACTGATTTTATTTATTTTAAATGAAATCTTTTATTTCTCAAACAGAAAAAGATTGGATTTATTTTTTACTAAAAAAGATCCATCAAAAATTAAAAAAATAGATATATTTTACTATTTAATTAAAGTAACATCAGTTCCTTGGCCTATAATAGGTTTATTCTCAAGTTTTAGTGGTTTATTCTCAGTTGTGATACTATTGAGTATTTTTAAGTTTTTATTATACCACATCTCAAAAAGATTTTATGGTGTTTATGTTAATATTTATCCAATATTAATTATAAGTGTTTATTTAACAATATTGTTTTATAAGTTTAGTTAAACATTAAACTTTTTAAGATGCTCTTCCGTTATAATAATAAAGTCATAACCCTTTTTATTACACCAGTTTATCATAGTTTCCCACTTTTGTTTATTCTTATAAGCCATCTTTAAATCATATTCAAAGTTTTTTAACTTTTTACCTTTATCTTCTGGTACTTGTAACCTACCTTCTGATAAAGCTTGTACAAAGTTATATTCTTTTTGAGGTTTAACTTCAGCGACCACTTGTCTTAATTGACCATTAATTCTCATTTCGTAAAAAAAATCAACATGATAAACGTGATTCTTAACTCTAGTATCACCATTTTCAAAATGAGTCATTTGATAAGGTATTTGTAAACACTCAGCTCCCCATTTTGTAACTTCTGTTTTTAAATCTAACCAGGTCATTATTTTCTTTTCCCAAGAAGAACGGTAAAAAAGACCACCCTGATTATTTAACTTAATCACTTTATCTTTATTCTGTGGTACGTATAAACCACCGTGATATTTATTATTATTTGGTTTAGAATTTAACATATTATCTATTCGATTTTATTTATATATAAAAGAAAAATGTTTCCAAATGAGTGCTTTAGAAGAAAGAGTAAAACTAAGTTTATTAGTACACGGTAATGGTTTGGAGGATAACTTCAAAAACAACTCACTTGAGTTGATGGAGAAATGGAATAAATCTGATGATTTGTATAAAGCTATTAAAGTTACTGATATAAAAACAGGTGGTTTTTATTTTCTTCAATATAAAGATCCATCAACCTGGATGCAGTATTCACCAGTATTTGTTGTTGATTATAAGAAATTTGATAATAAAATCATAATATTTGCTGTTAATTTAAACTTTATACCTTTACAAATAAGAAGTGCTATTTTTGATCCTTATTTTAAAGATGAATTTTTTGAAGATGATACTTTCTTAAAAGTTACTTATGATGGTATGTATAAAGAATTGATAAAATGGGGATTTGAGTATGCACTAATGGAGTATAATGCTATACAAATACACCTGACTCATAAAATACATATGACTCAAATTCCTAGATTTTTATATTCGCAACATCCAAAAGCTAAATACGATCCATCAAAACTTATGCAGATATGGAATAAAAAATTGGAGACTAGAGATAAACGTCATGATGAAATGACAAAAGCTTTAATATCCGACTTTTATGAAATGGATGGTAAGATTAAAGAACAATATCAAGCTCTTAAAGGTCACATTCAAAGAATTCAAAATTCTTTAAAAAGATTTTAGATTATTATTAAAATTTTACTATCTTTGTATAGTTAAAAATCTCTAATAAAAAGTCTATATGAATTATTCAGTTTACATTTCAGCAGCGAAAGAAGTATCAGTGTTAGGCCAAACAGATCTGGCAAAGAAATTTATCAAACATGCCAACTCTTTAGAAGAAAGAAAAATAGCTGATTTGAAATTTGATGTTCTGGTTGGTTCAACTAAAACATTCGGTGGTGCTAAGTATGACTCATTTAGAGTTATTAGAGAGAAAGAAGCTGTTACTTTAATGTTTATCTTTAAATCAGGTGAAAATACACATAGAATTAACGCTACATTAAATAATGATGGTAAAATCACTTGGTGTGATGGTAACTTATTTAGTAATCGATTTTCTGTTAATAGTTTCATTAAACTAATTTATCACTTAACAAATTACAACAAAAGTATCTTGGATGTTTTGAAAGAAAAACAGATAAGTGTAAATGATTTACAAGTAATTAATAGAACATTTTATATTTAAGATTATGAAATTTTATAATAGTATATTATTTTAATTTCTTACAGATGAAGATAAGAAATCATTTATGGTTTGTGATGGTTGTTTCTTAAATGTGAATTAGGAATATAGTGGTGAATTAGGAATATAGTAAAAAGAGGTTTAAAACCTCTTTTTTTGTTTTTAGAGAGTTGTTTTTTTATATATACCTTAAAATTTATAAATTTTAATGGCTTCATATAATTATAATAACAATAAAGATTCACAAAATAATGGAATGGGATTTGTTAATTCAGCTGTAGAAAATAAAGGACTTTTTAGTAGAATTCTTCGTAATTTATCTAGTTATGGTATGAATTATGATGATATGATTATCAGAAATCAAGTTGGTATTGGTATAAACGAAGATCCTTATGCTGCTAAAGGTAACTCAATGTATGATTTCTTCTCACAAAGAGCAGTAGCATCAGTATTAAATAGAAAATCAATTCCTTACTTAGATAAATCTTACCCAGATAAAAGAAGAATTCTTAGAGAATATTCAATTAAAGATGAGATTAGAGATTTTGTTTCGGCTATTGCTGATGAATCAATAGTTTATAATGATACAAAAGATTTTTGTTCACCTGCTCCATTATCAACCGATTATTCACAAGAGATAAAAGATAGATACCAAGAATACTTTGAAAAAGTATATAATAAGTTTGGTTTCTCTGATAGTGTTAGTGCTTATAATATAATTAAAGATTTTCTTATTGATGGATACATTGCTATAGAAATGGTTTGGGATGATAAAAAGAAAAATATTATAGCATTTAATAGATTAAGACCTGAAAGTATTGTCCCGGCTTATGAGCCAAATGTTGGTCACTTATGGATTCAGTTTCCAGAGGATCCACAATTAAGAAGAATTTTCTTAGATTCTCAAATTGCATTTATTTCATATTCAACGCAAAATGATTTTGCTGAAACATCTTATGTTGAGGGTTTAATCAAACCTTATAATCAGTTAAAGATTCTTGAACAAACGAGAATTATGTTTAACATTATGAATGCTACTATTTATCAAAAGTTTACTATTCCGATTAAAGGTATGTCTCGTCAAAAAGCTGAAGAGCAAATTGGTCAATTGATACAAGATTATTCAGAAGAGATAGAATTTGATGATACATTAGGTACCATTTCTATGAATGGTTCTAAACACATTCCTTATAACAAACAAGTTTGGTTTCCTGAGGGAGATGCTGGTACTCCCAATATGACTTTAGAAACACCACAAGGTCATGATTTAAATGAAGAGTCAATGTTAAAATGGTTCCATCAAGCACTTAAAAGAGCTTCTAAAATACCTGTTACAAGATTTGAAGCTGAGAGTGGTGGTGGTGCTTTTATTGCTGACCAAGCCGGTATGACTAATGATGAAGTAAAGTTTCATAACTTTATTGGTAGAATTAGAGCTAACTTTAAAGAGATTATTGTTAAACCAATAAAATTGCAATTATTGGTAGAATTTCCAGAATTGAGAGATGATGAAGTTCTTATGAATCAAGTTGATGTTGATTTTAACTCTAATCAAATATTTGAAGAATGGAAGAAAATTAACAACTTAGCTAAAAGAGCTGAGGCAATTGGTACATTAGTTGGTATTATGAATGGTGAAAAACCTTATTTCCACATTGAATGGATTATGGATCACGTATTTAAATTAACACCAGAAGAGAAAGCTGAAAATCAAAAGTATTGGGCTAAAGAAGCTGGTGGTGCAGGTGCCGCTCCCGAAGGTGGTGCACCTGCTCAAGGTGGAATGCCGGCTCAAGGTGGTGATATGGGTGGTGAAATGCCTGCTGAAGGTGGTGCTCAAGCTCCTGCTCAAGGTGGTGCTCAAGCTCCCGCTCAAGGTGGTGGACAAGCCGCTCCTGAAACTCCTCCTGCTCAAGGTGGTGCTCAAGGCGGTTCAGAATTTGAATTCTAAAACTTACTATAAAAAAAAACCTCTCAAAATTGAGAGGTTTTTTTATGCTACATTCTTTTCTTCCTTTATATAAAAATGAGTGAATTGTTCATCTTTAAAAGACATTGATATTTCTAATTGAATTCCAGAATCTAATAATCCAATTACTGTTCTGCCTAAATCGGTCTGTAGTGGTCTCCATGTAATTTCCAATTCTTCTACAAAGTCATCTTTTATAGTCAATGATATGGCTTTAACGGTAAAAACTATATCAGATAACATTGGATCAAATTTAAGTTTTCCCCACTTACCATATTCATTTATATCTTCAACATCAAATTGAATTCTTTTTCCATCTAATAGAGTATTTAATTTAATTTCTCTTTTAAATTGTGTCCACTGAGGCCATTGTTGAAATCTATTTTCAAATTGTGATAATTTAATTCCATCTAAATAAAATTTATATTTTCTATTCTTCAAGTGTGAATCACCACCATCAATTCTAAATAATTCTCCCATAATTAGAATCTTAAAAAGTTAATCTGTTTCTTAAATAAGTCGATTGAGCTTACAACTACTTTTATTGGATCACCTAATTGAATTTTTTCACCAAGTTCACTAAGTATTAAATAGTTTTCAACATCAGCATTCCATCTACCTGGTAATGCATCCATTCTAATCATACCCTCACATTTATTCTCTATTATCTCAACATATAAACCTCTATCTAAAACACCAGTTACAATACCATCAAATATTTGACCTATTTTATCTTGTAGATACTCAGCTTGTTTATATTTTATAGAATCTCTTTGAGCTTTTGCGCTCAATTCCTCTCTCTTAGAAATATGTTTACATATCTCCTCTAGTTTATTTTTATCTTTTAAATTCATAAAATTTATATCAAAAGGAAGAAGATAAGTTTTAATATATAATGTAAGACAAAAATAATTAAAATGGTATGATAAAAAAGGGTAGATCTGTAACAATAAGAATTGAGCAGGAAATATATGATGGTTTAGTAAAAGAAGCAATTGAAAGAAGTGTTAAAGAAGGTAAAATTATTAAAATATCCGATATAATTAGAGAAAAATTAAGTAAATGACTATGAAAAAATTAACAACTGGAGAGTTTATAGAGAAATCTAAATTAATACACGATTATAAATATGACTACTCTTTATCAAATTATTTAAGTGGTAACGTGAAAGTGTTAATAATTTGTAAGGAACATGGTGAGTTTTTACAAAGAGCATCAGCTCATTTAAATGGACAAGGTTGTATGTAATGTAGATTAGAAAAAAGAAGAACCGGTTTGGATGTTTTTATTAGTAGATGTTTTGAAATACACGGTGATGAATATGATTACTCGTTAACTGAATATGTTAATTCAAAAACAAAGGTTGATATTATATGTAAAAAACATGGTGTTTTTGAAGTAACTCCTGATAATCATACTAATAGTAAAAATGGTTGTCCTGAATGTAAAAAATTAGGATTAGAGAAATTTATAGAGAAATCCAATACTAAACATCATAATAAATATGACTATTCTCTGATTAAAGAATATGTTAATAATAAAAAGAAAGTTGATATCATATGTAAAGAACATGGTATTTTCAATCAAAGAATGAATGATCATATGATAGGCGGGGCTGGTTGTCCTGAATGTGCAATTGGAAGAGTTAGATTATCAACTGAAGATTTTATAAAAAGATCAAAAGAAATGCATAATAATAAATATTTATATTCTGATAATATATCATTCAAATCAAATAAAGATAAAGTAGAAATAAATTGTAGAGAACATGGAATCTTTTTACAACAAGTAAATTCACATTTAAATGGACAAGGTTGTTCCGATTGTAGGAAACTAGGGAAAAATTTATTTATTGAGAAAAGTAATAATATACACAATAATAAATATAAATATGATAGAGTATTATTGAATAATGTTAACGAAAAAGTAATAATTACTTGTGATAAACATGGTGATTTTGAACAAAGAGCATCTGCTCATTTGGATGGACAAGGATGTCCATCTTGTAGAGTGTCTAAAGGAGAACTTGAAATATCTAAAATATTAAATAAAAATAATATAGAGTTTAAAATACAATATAAATTTAGTGAATGTAAAAATATCAAAGAATTGCCGTTTGACTTTTATTTACCAAATTATAATATATGTATAGAATATAATGGTGAGCAACATTATAGACCAGTTGATTATTTTGGTGGTGATGAAAGATTTATAACACAGTTAAAAACTGATAAAATAAAAGAAGAATATTGTACATTAAACAATATCCTTCTTATAGTTATAAAATATAATGAGAGTGTTGAAGATGTATTAAATAATTATTTTTTTGGATAACCATCATTACCTAAAGCTAATGTTAATAACCTCATTGTCAAAATGTCGGAATAGCGCCGAATTGGCGAGGTAAAATGGCTATAGTCCTCAAAATCAAGTCCATAATGTCCAATTTCCTCAGTAGAATAGTAAGCTTTTTTCATAGATCTAATAACTAATGTACTTAATAAACTCTCTTCTGGAGTATCCTTTATTTTTTTGATAAGTTTATTTAATTCATCCTTTGTTGTTTCTGGATCACTTATTTCTAATTCATGTCCAAAGTTCATAGCTACTTTTTTAAGATTAAGTAGTTTTTCATCATCTGGTGTTGGATGGACTCTATTAACACAAGGTAGTTCTTTTGATTTTATAAATTTAGCAACTTCTTTATTTGCTAATAACATATATTCTTCAATTAGTTTATTGGCATCTTTTTGTTCTTTAAAGTAAACTCCTAATGGTTTTCCATTCTCATCTAAATCAAATTTAACTTCTTTACCACCCATTTCAATAGAACCATCTTTAATTCTAATTTTTCTTAAAACTTTGGCAATTTTATCTAATTCTAATATAATATTATCAGTATCGCTACCATCGCTCCCATTTTCAATAACTTCTTGAGCTTGTTCGTAAGAGTAATCTTTATCAACATTTATTATTGTTCTTCCGAACCATTTTTTTCTAATTTTGCCATTATCTTCTACACAAACTGTTACGGTGTAACATAATCTATCAGCTCCGGATTTCAAACTACAAATTCCATTACTCAATCTATGTGGTAACATGGGAACGCATCTATCAACTAAATAAACTGAAGTTCCTCTCTTATAAGCTTCTTTGTCCAATTCAGTATCTGGGTTTATATAGTGTGTTACATCTGCTATATTAATTGAGACATATCTTTTCCCATTAATAAATTCTAAACTTATAGTATCATCAGCATCTTTTGAGTCAAAAGGATCAATTCCAATTGTAGTAACATTTCTCAAATCTCTTCTTTTAGAAATTTCCTTTTCTGTTATTATCTCTGATATTAATTCTGATTCATTTATAACTTCTTGTGGAAAATCCACAGGTAATCCATATTCATACATAATAGCATTCATCTCGGTGTTATTTTCACCTACCGTTCCTAATACTTTAACTATTTTAGCACTTGGTGATTTCTGTCCCTTTTCCCAAGATTCAAACTCTACGAGAACTTTTTGATTATCTTCAGCTGAATGTTTTCCTCTAATATAAAAATCTACATGGATTTTTGAATTATCGGGCACCACGAAAGTATAATCTTTCTTAACTTGTGTTGTTCCGACAAATTCTAATTTAAATCTTTCAACAACCTCTATTACTTTTGCTTCTAACTTTTTTTCTCCTTTAATAAGGACAAATCTTACTTTATCTAAATGTAAAGCGTTTGATGTTTTCTTTTTATGTACAAAGAATTCTTTACCATCAAATTTTACTAAACCATTACCTGATACGGAGAATTCTATTTGAGATTCAAATATATCCCCATCATTGTATTTACTCATTTTTTTTTATTCTTTTTTGAAATATTATCTACTCCATACTTTTTTACTAAAGTATTTTTCATTTTAGATAAAACATTTTTATTTTGTATTGGATAGTCAACTCCGAAGTTTTTTCTTAGAGTTTCTTTTCTTTTGTATTCAGAACATTTTCTACAAAAATAATCTCCCCAATTTTTATTATCATATTTTAAGTAATTCTTATAAATTACCTCTTTTTCTATTTCACAATTATCACATTTACATTTTATCTTATGATGTGATCCTTTTGAAAGTAATTCAACTGGTATTATAACAACTTCACCAATAGTTAATTCATAACCAAGGTTTTCATAGTAATGAAAATTGGATTCACTTATTTTAATATTTATTTCTCTAGTTAATATCATCTTCAATTTGTATAAAACTTTTTGTATATTGTTTATAATTTAAAAGTTTATTTGAAACTTTATTTTTCCACAGTCCCATATTTTATTAACTCCATTTAACTCCATTTGTTTTGATTCTGTTAATTCGGTTTTAAGTATTGATTTCTTAAAGTTTGACTTATGAACTCTCTTACCTTTAATAATATATTTATAATCAGGTGATGATTGATTAACATTTTCAAAACCAAGTTTATAATATAAGTCACCTTTACTCCAATCTCGGTCAGCATAACTAACAATTCTTGATGGATTATATGTTTTTATGAAATATTTTAGTAATTTACTAGCCCCACCTATTACGTTAGTATTCAATTTATTACAGAATCTAGATAAATCCCAACCACCTTCTTCCATGCGACTTCTACCCTCAAATTGATCAAATATCATTAGGCTAACCAATTCATCATCATAATATAATCCTATCTTTTTAACCGACTTAACAAATCCCTGTATGTGGTTATTATCCAAAAACTCCCTAGATTCCTTAACATCAACTTCCTTTACTTTGCATTTTCTACCAAATATTCTATTATTGGTTAATCCTATCATATTCAATATTTGAGACTTAACTATATCTTTTTTAAATACCCAATCATCTTCCCATATATGTATGATTCTTATATTTTTATCACTAAAGTAGTTAGTTTTATTTATATGATATCCAACATCAGTGAATTTATCAGAATGATAATAAAGACCATTAAATTCAAATCCTAATTTTAAATCAGGTAAATAAATATCAATCTCCAAATTATCTCTATATCCGGATATCAACTCACCTTCATAATTATCTTCTATAAAATTAAAAACCTCTATTTCCTTTATAGATTTTTGATCACCAATTGGATAACATATTGTACATAGTATGTTATTACTTTTTGTTCTTTGTAGATAATTATCCGAATTTATTTCAAAGCAATGGTCTTTATCACATTTGAATTTATAAATACTATTTCCAATAGATTCAATGTAATGTGAATCATTACATATTTTAAAATATTTCATCATTTTTTCTCTATAATGTGTTGTTTTTGAATAATGATCAACTCCATATTTCAATAGACAAGTTTCTTTATATTTATTTTTAAACTTATCTAATTTTAACGGGTTACTAACTCCATATTTTTCGATAAATTTATTCTTTATTTTATTTTTTATATCATCTGATTGTGAAATAAAATAAACTCCATATTTTTCGAAATTAGTATTACCTCTTTTTTGATTTATTTCATTTCTTTTAGTACTATCAAAATTACTTTTTGTAATATTCGATTTTTCGGTCATTTCTTTTCTCAAATCTTTGTCATAGTTACAAGATAACATATTAGTCAATCTAGCATTTTTAATATTAACATCTTTATGTGTATCTATTGCTGAACAAGATTTACTACAATATTTTCTATATCCCTTATAAAACTTAATGAATTTTACATCATTTTTACAGTTTATGCACTTTGGTATAGATTTTAGATTATTTTGAAATAACCAAATCTTCTCTGATATTGGTAATTCATCATCTATTATAAAATCCATCATTTCCTTATAATAGTCAGGATATTTATCCTTTAATAATTTCTCTGTTATATTTTTCGTACTACTAAACTTCATAATAGTTATAGTTTTTTTATATATATAAAGTTCTGTAAAACTTCCTTGAACTATAAAAAATCCATCTAATAAAAAGAGAGATTTTGGTTAGCAATATATACTCTATAATTTACACAAAAAATAACACATTACATGAAACCAGTTTTAATTGTAGAAAATTCAACTAACTCTTTAATCAGAGAAAGTTCGGATACTGGTAAGAAGGATTATATTTTGCAAGGTACATTCACTGAATTCGGAGTTAAAAATCGAAATGAGAGAATTTATACTGCTGATAAATTTCTTCCTGCGTTAAAGGAAATGAATGAAAGAATGACTAATCCGGGAGCTGTCTATGGTGAATTTGATCACCCAGATGTTTTCGATACGTCTCTTTCAAGAGCTTCACACTTAATTACGAAAGCTAATTATGTTGCTGAATCTAACCTTGTTTCTGGTGAAATCAGATTGTTGAGTACTTATTGGGGTAAAGAAGCTAAGGCATTGGTTGATGACGGATGTCCTGTTTTTGTTTCTTCTAGAGCCGCTGGTATTACTGAATCTGATGGAACTGTTTCATTAAAGAAATTATTTACTTATGATATTGTTGCGGATCCTGGATTCGCATCAGCAAAAATGAGTATTAAAGTACTTAATGAGTCACTAGGTTATGACAACCCAAAATCTAACTTTAGGATATATGATTTATCCAACGAGTCAAAAACAAATGATCTATTTAACATGAACAAAAACGAGTATGTTACTAAGCAACAATTAACTGACTACTCTAAGTATTTGGTTAATGAATTAGCTTCTACTAAGAAAGAAGTTAAGACCGCTATTTCTAAAGGAAATTTAAGCCCTAAGAAATTGGAACAATTACTTGAGTATTATGATGAGTTAAATTCAACTAATTCACAAGTAGTTAAGTATTTAGATTATTTAGCTGAGAAAGTTCAAATTATGGTTAATGAGAACAAGTCATTGAAAGAAACGACTGATAAACTTATTAAACACAATGACTATTTAGCTGAAAATCTTGAAAAAGCTGTTAATTACTCTGAGTATTTAGCCGAAAATTTAGATAAGAATATCTCTTATTCTGAATATGTTGCTGAAAACTTAGACAAAAACATTGCTTATTCTGAGTATATCGCTGAAAATTTGGATAAAAATATTACTTATTCTGATTATTTAGCTGAAAACTTAGACAAAAACATTTCTTATTCTGAGTATTTAGCTGAGAATTTAGACAAAAACATTGCTTATTCTGAGTATATCGCTGAGAATTTAGACAAAAACATTGCTTATTCTGAGTATATCGCTGAGCACGTTGATAATTCAATTGCTTATTCTGAATATTTAGCTGAACACGTTGAAGGTAACATCGCTTACTCTGAATACATCG
>ENA-OSIY01000696-OSIY01000696.1-marine-metagenome-genome-assembly--contig:-NODE-696-length-18550-cov-7.601797_pt1 | contig 18550 bp, 37 predicted proteins | sample MGYA00237884_ERZ534233 | MGnify/ENA primary metagenome ERZ534233 (study PRJEB26412, sample SAMN06343840) | marine metagenome | isolation source: estuarine water | place: USA: Columbia River Estuary... | reverse complement strand
CTTTTTATCGTGATCTAATTTCTAGTATAAAAATCCCACTAGTGCCTGTTTTTTTCGTTCCAGTATATCCCAGCCATAAAATGGGGAAAAAGTGGGGAAAAGTGGGACTTCGTGGGGATTGACCCTTGAGCGAATCAAGGACCATATTCTAAATTTTTCCTATATGTAAGTGTAATACGGCCTCCTTCGGAGGCCTTCAGGTCTGTCATAGTGGCATATATATTTATATATAATAAGGCTTTAGATGTGTAATACGCTGATTAGTAATACATTCATTTCTATTTAACATAATACTAGTTATTGGCTCACATGTTATTAACATTACTATGCACATGTAATACCTGAAGCGAGCACGAAGTGCGAGCGAATAAACTTATCCACAGGTCGGTGTTTGTAAAATGTTGGTAATACACTGAAAGTTCTCTGGCAAAGATTTAGTTGTTGCGACAATAAAATATTCTCTGGCAAGTTTAGTAAGTATTACGCTCGGCTCCGCCTCGCTGCAGGTTTTTTGCCAGAGGATATTATTTAATTTTTGTTTAAGTAATACGGGGGAGATAATAAACAATATAATATAGGGTCTACTAGAAACCTGAAGCGCCCCGTAGGGGCGCGTAATTAAGTAAAGTGTAATACGTATTAGCTAACTTCTAGTCCGTAACCTTTAAAAATGGGTCTTAATTTATTTATAAGGTCTCTCCTGTATCCTGGTGCAAATTCTAGGGTTTCTCTGTCATACAGATGTTTATTTATTTCTTCTGTATAATCATCACCATCGATGTAGATTCCTAGCGAGTAATCTACAGAGACATGGTATTTGTTTTCTAGCACTTGGGTTTCGGTATTAAAAGCTTTGTAGGCCGGGGAAACGGTAACCCTAGATTCTTTAAATCTATATTTATGTCCCTCGAATGTTCCGCTCAGATATGCTTTAGCAATTTGTTTACCTTTCTTAAGACTGAAGTAATATCTATTTGAGTACTTGTCTTCAAATTTAAATTCATATGGTAATACATAAGATTGAGCGATGGTATCAACATTATTTAAAAACTCCACTAATGGGTATTGTTTATCATACATGCTTTCATAATCATGTTCTTCTGAACCTCTAAAGAAATAACGGCCGGGTATTATACCATTATCAGTGAACACATCGAAGTCCCAAGCTTTGATTTCATACTGACTTAGAACCTCTTCCGGGTATGACAGTAGATCTGGTTGAGTTGTTTTGATAAAATCTACTAGTGCTCTATATCCATTAGCTATGATATCTTTAGGTATTACAAAGTTAATTGGTTTCTCGGGGCTTTCCTTAAAATATCCTTTAAGTTGCCATCTAATTAATTTTTCACCTCCGTCAAAATCAAAACTAATTCTAAGACCGACTTTATGAATCTCATCACCAAACACGTCAGGTAATACAGGCTCCGGCCATCCGTCTAGTTCTCTACGTATTGTTTGAAGTTTCTCTTCGAACTCCTGCACCAAGTCTACTGATCCGTCTTGTACGTCTCCTTTTATTTCGTTTTCGCGTATGTTAATCTTCATGTTTAATAAATAGTTTGCCAGAGAATAATGGACGCTCAGGCTGCTGAAGAAAAAAACCCCATCTAGCTTTTGGCTGATGGGGCGTCTGAGGTGTTAGTGCCAGTTAAGGGTTACTTCACCAAAGAGTTACGATATTGAATCGCAGTTTTCTTGTTTGAGAAGTTCTTACTGTACTTCACGCCTTCAACAGTTGCTCTTACGCGGTAAGAACCCCCATCGTAGTATACGTTAGTTGATACAGGTACATAGATTGTCTTGGTGCGGCTAGCAGATTTGGTTGTCTTTTTCATTTTTAATGATTTTAAATTATTAATTATTATAAGAATAATTTAACAAAATAAAATGATAAGACGAAATCCTTGGGCAACTATTTTTTGCCAGAGGACTTTGACCAGCTAGCCCGCTGCATCTGTGACATTTTTGCCAGAGAATATCACGGGCTGATCCCAGTGTGATCGTGTTGTTCCCAGTATTCATTGAATTGTTCTTCAGTACAGTATCTGTTACCGTACTTCTCCCACATATGTCTGTGGTAGAATGGAAGCTTGCTGGGATGAGTTGTAATATAACCCACCACATAATCAAACCAGTACAAGAAAGAATCGAGCATAATGTATAGTTTTAAATGTTAATGTTCCGCTGATACCCGGAGCGAGCACGGCAGTGCGAGCGCATATTCTTGCCAGAGAATATTCGAGCTTGATCCGCCGCAGATCAGGATTTTCTAAAAGTTGTTATGATAAGTAACCTTAATGGATTCTTTATCAAGTTGGAATACGTGTCCAAGCTTCTCTAGAACATCTATCTGCGCTAAGCCGGCTACAGGTAATATCATACCCATATCAATCGCGTGTTGAATGCGGTTAATTTCAGCTTTGATATAAATCTTTAGTAGTTGTTTATCCATTGCTAAGTACTTTATAGTGACCTAATGTAAGTGTGTCTAATATATAGGCCACCTCAATGATGTCATCCAAATCAGCCACTGATAGGTCATCAAACTCATCCCCGAAGAAGGTTGTGCCGGATAGATATAATCCATCATATGTCTTAACAATGTATGGTACTCTGTTGATGGATTCGTCGTAGGAGTTGTCTTCGACGATATAAACACTGAACGGAGTATTGAATTCTATTACCGTATTCTTTTCGAAAGTACTCTCAATTTTGTCTATGAACTCTTTTCTAAGAGCTAAGACCTGCGAAGTGTAAAGCTTGTTCATATGTTATATGGTGAAAACCTCATCCTCGGTTTTAATGTGTGATTCGACAATAGCGTCTTGGAATGCGTCGATGAAGTTGATAATCCCATCAATATCATCCCTTTGATTACCTGTGGTGTACAAGCCAAGCAATGTTAGCTTTTGTTGTTGCAATAGGTTGTAGTCAACACTAGTTGCAAATTCTAGTAGGGTCATATTAGTATTTAATGTTTAGTTTGTAATCAATAGTGTATAGCATATTAATCTTAGAGCCGTCCATATCCACACCATCCTTATTCCAATATGGTAGTACTCGTGGGTTGTACTTCACCTGCTGTAGGTTATCCTGAATAAAGTTATCCTGAATAATTTCAATTTCATCGCACAACACCCAAGCGCATACAACTTTATGCTGACCATTTAGAATTTTCATTGCGGTGGTTCTGCTGTTCTTGAGCTGACACCCTTTTAAAATTAATTGATTCTCTGTGGGGGCGAAGTACTTGGACCATCCGTTCGGATACTCTACCTTCCACTTCATATAGTTCTTGCCTCTCCCGAGGTTAAACCTAACTTTAATTTTCTTCCCCATATTAATCTTGGGTTTTTTCTTCACAACAATAAACACATTCACCATCTTCTTCTAACTCACCTCCGCATACACCGCATACATCTCCATCATCATCTTCTTCATCCCCTAAGAGATAATCGATTTGCATCCCAATGATTTTTTCGTTCCTATCATACACCACATATAACGGATAACTTCCATCGCCTATCCCGCTGCAAGAAACTACACCTGTGTCATACGCCCCAAAGCTATTACCACTAAGAGTGAATTTACACATCTTAACATACCAAGCTTCACCAGGACCACCATCATCAAAAGGAAAGTCAATATCAGGTGTTGTAATACCCGCAGCTATTTCATCATTCCGATAAGATGATTCGCAGAACACGCCGGCCTGACCCGAGTCAACACCAATGTCGCTGTGGAATTCCCACTCTAATGATTCGTTATCAACATAGTTCTCGTGAACAAGTGTAATACTTGAGATTCTTATACCCCAATCTCCTTCATCCGAATGAGCTATTTTCCAATTGTAGCCGCCGGGTAATACATTCTTTAATTGTGTCTTACACCAAACATCGTCAGTGTAACAAGGGTCGGATACTCTTACATTCTCCGATAGGTTAATTTTTGTTTCCATTTTAGTTTAAGTTTAGATTTGAATGCAATTTAAAACATTATTTAGAATATTCCAAATTATTTTTTAGAATATCATAAATTTTAACAGAATTTTTTATTTCTTGGTCCATAGCCTCAGCTACCTTGTCATACACCTTCTTCATAAACTCATCGTGTACCATAAGCTTAGCCAAGTTTTCTTGTGTTGGACCATCGTTGAAGTAATACGCGATAGGTTCTACACACACACGGATTTCTTTTACCTCTTTATCGGACCTAAAAAAAGGACATCTCGCATAGATATACTTCTTTCTATTGAAGTAGATTGCTATGTCCTGCATATCAATACGCGCTTTAAGCTGCATTATGATGGTTTCTAATTGGGCCATAATATCTACACCTACAGAGTACTCCGCTGTTAATATCTTGTAGTGGTTTAGATATTTTGCCAGAGGATATTGACCTGGGAGATCAGCTTCAGCTCCCGGTAAAGTTTTTGCCAGAGGATATTCACCTGGACCAGTGTGGCGGGTAATAAATTGCTCAATCGAACTTCGTTCGCTAGAATTGCCAAGGATACTAGTAAAGGCTCCTTGCAATGTTTTGTTGTTTCGTCCCATAGATTTTGTTTAACTTATTTTGTTTAAAAATTTAATTATGCCAGAGAATATTCGAATTCCATTTCTCCTGGTGTACACTTCAGTATTGAAATGGTTTCCTTGAAATAGTCTAGGTGGTTCGACATATAACCTGCCGAACTTAAAGTGATTCACCCATTCACCATAACTCATCCTTCTATCGGGATGAGTAACCTTTGATACATTAAGCTTCTTGTTCATTTTTTTCAGTTTGAAGTTCTAAAATAATTTCATCTATTGTCTTCTCGATTTCTTTTAAGTCATCTGCACTAACGAACGAGTACCTGTCCATTATATCCTTCTTATCATTATCACATTCTTCTATTGCACATCTAATCTCGTCATCCATCCTGTCCCAGAAATAATCATCCTGATACTTGTAGAGCCCCTCCTCATATGATAAGCAGTCGTCATTAAATGATACATTGCCTCTATTATCTCTTATAGCAACCATCCTACCAGCAAAGTTACAGCCACTCTCCTCGTAGTTCAACTCGGCATCAGTGATTCCTTTATATTGTAATACAAGTTTTTCTAAAAAACCAATCGGTGGACTCCAAGCAGTTTCAAAACTAACGCTCAATGATGTGTCATCAAAGTCCCACTGAAATTCGGCGTAACTGATATCCCACTTTGTACCGTAGTAGTTTGAGTTAATTTCATTTGAGTTACATCTGTAATCATCCTCGTTAACAGTATCTGGTAGACCAATTAAAGTTTTGAAGCACCCGACATCACGACCGTCCTCATTCTGTTCGATTTGCTGTGCTACTTTGATTTTGTTATCAAACTCAAAGGTTGTTCTTTCGATATCTTGTGGATTCGTAAGCACAAGTAATACACTCTCCTTTTCTTTGATAAGATTCTCGGCACAATTAGGATTCTTATTAGCGTTTTCTAATTTTCGCATAATAAGTGCAATGGTCTTTTTATCACCATTGACATACAACATATTTTGGCACCAGTTTGGCATAACGATTAAGTTAAGGTTAAAAAAAATGTGGAGCAAGCGATTGCCCCACACAAATATACATATAAATTCTTTATACTACCAAGAAGATGAGTAATAAAAGTCGCCACCTTCTTCAATCAATGGTTCTAATGCTGATATGGTGTTCTCCAAATCTTTCTTGTACCACTCATCAATTTCTGTGCTACCAAAAAAGAAACCTGGTGTTGGTGGTAAGATTTCGTTAATCTCATCCCCACAATCATATGTTGGGATTTGCTCATAAGTTTTACCACTTTGGTTCCAGCCTGTTTCAATTTGTTTGAACTTGATGTGTGCGTTGTTGATAACCAACAATGCTTCTTTGCACTTATCAACAAGTTCTTGTAAACTATCTTCGGATACATAGTATTCCTTACAATCATCTGTTCCATCTTGAACATTATTTACAAACCAATTATGAATTTGATTTGATTTACGCCAATACATAACATCTTCAATGATGTAAGAAACTCTTTCGGGATTAATGTTCGGATGTGGATTACCATTTTTAGTAACCACAACTTGTGTTTTTTCATTAGCAGACATATGCTCCCAATTCTTAACATATGTGTGTTTTTTTAGATACATGTCCAAGCCCATAATAATTAAGTTTAGTGAATAACAAAGATAAGCATTATACTTTTATACTTCCAAATATTTTTGCATTTATTTTGTTAAAGAAATGTTAAAATGGTACAAGGCCGTTTGCCCAGAAGACCAGCTCGAATATTCTCTGGCAAAGATTTCCCAGCAAAATTTCTGTAGATCAGATGTTTGATATTCTCTGGCAAAAAACTTGCCAGAGGAATTTAAGGATACTGCTGTGCAGGCGTGTGCACATTTAACTTGCCAGAGAATATCGACAGTGTGTGCACACCAGAAAATTCTCTTTGAGCAAATAAAAAACCCCACTCTAATGAGCAGGGTTTAGAACTAAACTTACTAACCTATCTAAAAAAAAACTATAACACCTTACTTAACTAAATCATTAAGCAAACGAAAGCTACCATTTATTATAGTAGTCTCTTTCATAGCGTCTTCAATACTTGCGAATGTTTTATGCAATTGGTAATTCTTACCTCCGTCATTAGAGTATAATATATCCCATTTGTTTTTGTTGTTCGGCGATAAAACAATCTTTGTTTCTAACTTTTTGTTTGTCATACGAGTATGATTTGATTTGAGCAAAGATAATATAATTAAATCGACAATACCAAATTTTTTTCAAATTATTTGTGTATAACTCAAAAATCTTTTAAAACTTATGCACATTAGAGCCGTATTTTTGCCAGAGAATATTCAATCCAGATCTGCTGGGAAATCTTTGTTCAAAAGAAAAGGGGGTAAAAAACCCCCTTTCAAACATTCCAAACACAATTATGTACACAAAACTAATATAATATAATAAATGTGTATGACATTATCAAGCCTCTGCCTCAACTTTTTTAAATTTAGCGACAAACTCGCTTGGTGTACCTCTAAAAAATTCGGTTTTGGTTTCACCATTGCTATAAGCAACAAACTCGATTGTGTAATTTTCTTTCACAATAATATCATATAAATAATCTTCCCAACTTTCACCACGACTTGACAATGGTTGAATGTAAACACCACCAACACCATCTTTAAATTTTGCAACCATTTGTGCCGCTAGACATCCTGCTCCATTAAATTGTAATACTTCACTTGCTCCATATCCGTTTACAACTTTTCCACTTGCCAACCATTCAGCAGTTTCACTTGGATGACCACTTGGGTAGCCATCGTATTGGAAATAGATTAAACATAGTGGCTCTTGCTTAACCTTTTTTACTTTTTTACCGACAATATTTTCTTCAATAATTCGGTAAGTGCTTCTTGTTCCCATTTTAATTTAAGTTTAGTTTAAGAAATTATGGTTTATTAGTCCAAATGATAGTATCAGTTTCGCTAATATAAAGTTCATCTGTCGCCTCTCCGTTGTTTTCGTCAGGGCTAATATATTCTGCCGTGTCGTTTAACAAATCCCAATCATCACTTGGTAACTGACCTGTGTCGGTATTACATATGTCAATTACTTTCAACTTCGCTTCTTCCAAAGTCTTGGCTTCAATAGTAAAAGTGTTTCTATACCAAATGGTATGTTTTTGGTCAAGATGAAATTCAAATTCTGCCATTGTTTTGTTATTTAGTTTTTAATAATAGAGTACAAAGATAAGTGTAATACCTTTATACTTCCAAAGAAAAAATGTTAAAATTGTGTTAAAGAACAAATGGACAAAAGGTTGCTTTATCTACTTTACCTTTGATGTCATATTTCTTTTTGAAATGGGTAATACACTCCTTTTGTGTGTAGTCCCAATATACGTGATGACTTGCGCCATACCAGATAATAATACAATCACCTCGTTTGTATAATTGTATATTACCAAATGATTTTTTTAATTCTTTCCAATTCATATTATTATTTATAAAGTGTTACATAATCACCAAAGTATTCTTCGAACACACTGACAGCGTTATCATAGTCCCCACTTGTCATACGACGAAAAAAAATTTCAGAGTTAAGGTTTAATTGTTTGCATAGTCTTCCACCCAACGCAATTAGGTTGAAGACATTACCATCAGGGCCGGTTAGGTCAACTTCAATGGCTTGTGATTTTTCTGCGATTGATTTTATCATGCTTTTTGTTTTATAGTTTTAGCAAATGTAATTACATCGTACTCATATATATCAACCTCGCCACTATCATTCAATATTGGCTCTTGTCCTTCTGCGACAACATCCTCGGGAATAAAGCCACAATTAGCGATTAGGTCTGTTGCTTTTAACGTAAATTTACCATCAGTAATTAACGCCATGAAAACACCATGGTCAGCAACAAAGGTTTTGCACATTTCATAATCAAAGAACCAATCAATAAATGCTTCTCTGTCTAGTAGTAGTTTTTTCTTTGTCATATTATTATTTTAAGTCTTGGTAAGTAATACGAGTAACTTTGTAGTTCCAACTATCTAGGTACGCAAATAGGTATTCATCATTACTAATGATTTCTATCTTCGTAAAGTCTTGCTTTTCATTATCACTCATTAGTTCTTCCCATTTATCCCAAATGGTTTCAACAATATAAAACTTTAATGCTTTCAAACTGAAAAACATTGGTGGTATTGACACATCATCATCATCCTCTATTTTGTAGATGACTGACTTTGTTAATTCCGTTTTATCAAAACGTACTTTTGTACTTATGATTTCTTTTTTCATATTAATCTTTTTTAATAAGTGTTTGTGAATATTCTAACTCGTGTTTGGTGTCAACGTGTTGGTCGCCACGAAATCTATTTTGTGCGTGGATTGTTGCAACTTGGTGTGAGCCGATTGGTTCAAACCCTTCGTTAATGTACTGATTAACTTTGCTTGATAATTCGCTTGGCGAACTTGCGTAGATTACTTTGTAGTCCATATAATAAATTTAGAGTGTAAAGGTAATACAATTATATCAAACTAAATGTTAAATTCTTGTTAAAGTCTTTTGTAAAAAATCATCCATGGTAACCATTGCAACAACTTCTAACTCATAGTTAAAGTCCTCAAAAAATTCAATTAACTTTTCATCATTTGTTGTAATTTCTTCAAGCGTTGGTGTTGGCTCATTAAATTCAACTCCTTCGGTCCAAATTTCGTGTATCTCGATACCATAATCTCTTAATTGATGTATTGTGTAATACTGGGCGTCAGCCTTGTAATCATCAATGTCTTTCAATTTGAAAACGTGAACTACTTTTCTCATATAGGTTTATTTAGTGTGTAAAGGTAATACTTTTATATGTTAATGAAATGTTAAAATTTACTTCTTACACATCTATAATTTAATAAGTCATTATAAGGTGTGCCGTCATAATTAAACATTGGTATTGCCTCGCTGATTTTAAAAATATCATCAACACTCAATTGGCTTACAAACTGCTCTGTAAGTTTATCAAGTTGCACACCACTTGTTTTGTCATAACCACCCATTTGATATTTTGCGTAAATTGTTTTTGTGGTCGTATCGAATACGCATGCGACCGATGTTAATTCTACTATCATTTTATTAAGTTTAGAGAACAAAGATAATAAGGGTATAAAGGTATTCCAAATATATAATGTTAAAGTGTTGTTAAAGATGTGATCACAACGCCGGCGATGGAAAATATCCTCTGGCAAAAAAATCAGGACGGATGCTGGTATAATCCAGAATGTTCTCTGGCAGGTATTACATAAATTTTTATTGCACAAAAAAATCAGGACGGGATCTGGGAAATCTGGGAAATATTCTCTGGCAAGTAATACGTTCAGTCGACGTGCGGCACAGCGCGCCCGTAAATTCCTCTGGCATTTATTTTTGCCAGAGAATATCGGATGATCTGATCCTCCGCTGCACAGGAAATCTGTAATACACTTGCCAGAGAATATTCCACGCACGTGCGGCAGGTGAAGGTTGTGTGCAAAAAAAAGCCCCTCGTAAAAACGAAGGGCGTACTCAAAGTAATGTCCGTTACTTTTGTTAACCGATTTTAAGGTCTTCCATTAATTTAGGTCGCCATAATTTAATGTCTTCAATGTCAGCGGGTCTTACTTCACTTTCGCTAGACATACCCCACATATCAGTACGAAAGTCGCCGTCCTCAAAAGTTTGTATGACAACTCCAATTTCGGAGCCGTCTTCATAATGTTTAAACAATACGTCACCTAATTGATACTTGGGACTTGGTTCGTTTTCGTATTCGAAACAACGAAATTTATTGTAGTTAGTTACTTGTAACATAATCATTTGTTTTAATTTGATTAATATGGTCTTCAATTACATTCATGAATGGTGTAAAGTCCAATCCGTAATACGCTTCGGTCGTATCTCTCCAACCTAATTCTTGAAACTTTTTATCTAGTTCTTCCATATTATGCAGTTTGTAATTTTAATTGATAATGTTCGATAATTCCTTTTGCTTCACTTTCGCAGTCGTCCTCGTCGTAATACCCCCAACAACTATCCAATTCGGTTTTATGCTCGTGACCTTTATCACATACTTCTACCTCGTATATTTTATAGCCGTAACAATCACCCGTAATATACTTATCATATGTTTTAATCTCACTATCAATGATTTCCTCTAAATTAGTTTCGTTATGACCACTTGCGTCACCCGTAATATATTGTAACCTTTTTTCATCTATAATCACCCAACCAATTTGACCACTATCCCAACGGCAACTGAATGGACTTGTGCTTATTGTAATACCTGAATGGTCGTACATATACAAAGGCTTAATCATTAACACTTTGTAGTCACTTTCAATTTGTTCTTTAAGTTCTTGCCACCCGTTATAGTTATTGGACTTGTATTCGTGTTTATCACCAATGGTATATCGGTTATGAAAACAAATAATTGTTGTAATGTTATCCCACTCTCTTGGGTCTGTTGGGTTTGTATCTTGTACAATTTCGTACTCGTAAGTTTTTTTCATATTAGATTTTTTTTAGTTTAGTTATAATCGTATATAAAGGTATAAACAATTTCTTCAATTTTAGGTACGCTAATTGTTAAATTTTCCCTAATGTTACCCCATTGTTCCCAACAACCTGAATGTTTATCAATTTCAAATTGTGTTTTGGTTTTGTCTCTTAATGTAAACACTCCTTTAATATGGTGCTTACTTTCTTTTAATGTTGTGCGAATTACTTTGTTTTGCATTTTAATAAGTTTAGGATATAAAGATACAACCTTTATACACTCAACCAAATTTCTTTTGTTAAAATTCTGTTAAAACGATTTGCCCAGATGAGCACAGATTGATATTCTCTGGCAAGTTGCCAGAGGAATTTACCACGACACCTACTGGATGAATTTGCCAGAGAATATTCGACTGGATCAGGTGAAAAATTGGTTTCTTGCACAAATAAAAAACCCCGTATTTCTACGGGGTGTTAGGTTAAAGACATTTCCTGCTCGGTTATCTTTGTTTAACTATTGCGTATATATAGCAGTCCGAATAGTCCTAATGTTTTTTGTTATTCAACAATCTCATATCTATCTTCCCCAACAACTAAACCTAGTTGCCTTCCGTTATCCCACTTGACATTTATAATGTCAAAGCCGACATTGTAAACAACACCCTCACTTCCTACCTCAATAGGAAAAGGGTCGTTCATTGGTGCAGTTAGCCTAACTCGTTTGTTAATTAAATCATTTAGTGTAAGCATCCCTAACATTGTAATACTCATAGTTAATAAATTTAGAACACGAAGATAATATGAATACAATTATATTCCTAATATTAATTGTTAAAAGTTTGTTAATGTGTAATACGAAAATTGCCAGAGAAGTTTCTTCCCGCCGGGCTAGAAATATTTGCCAGAGAAAATTTCTCGGGGCTCAGGTACAGACTCGTGTGGCGGAAATAAAAAACCCCTCACATTTCTGCAAGGGGTTTTCACCAACCTATTGTCTAACACAGCAACAATTATTTTTCAAAGTCCGCAGACAAATTGCTTAATTTGATATGGTGCTTTTTACTTCTATGGTAGTTGTATAAGTCCTCAAACTTTTCCAAATATCCTTTGGTTGTAATACTTGGTGTTAGCTTGTCGGGAAACTTAACCAATTTATCCATAAACTCACTAAACACAAATTCTTTGCATCTTGTTTCGCAACAAATAACTGCACTAATGAATTTACCCGTGTAGGCTTTTGGAAAGTACTTACCGATTTCTTCAATCTTCTTTGCAAATTCTTCTGCCTTTTTAACGCTACCTATTTTGAACTCGCCACTTTGGAACACTTTTGTTTTAGGGTGTGCGTTTGGCTCGTTTACTAACAAAATTAAAGATTGCGTCATTTTGAATTTTGGGTACTTTTCCATAAAATCTTTTAACGCAACATAATTAGGGTTACCTTTCTTTGCGTAAGTATTGGTAAAGTCGTGTTTATCCCAATTTAATTGGTCTTGGTTTGCTTCAAGAATGTCATCTTCCGTCATTCCCTTACATACTTGTACCAACATTGGTATCTTCAAATTTCTCGCAGCTAAATAGCGGTGATGTCCGTCAATGATTTCATTCTTTTCATTAACGCTAATAGCTTTGTTAGTTGCAAATCCGTGAATTTTCATCTTTTCCATTAAATCACGAACGTGCCATTCTTTGATAATTCTTTGCAAAGAATTGAACTTGTATCTATCATAGAACATTGTCTTGTAGATACTGCTTACTTGTTTTTCTTGATTTTGTGCCATTTTTTTTTATTTTAATTAATAATTTAGAATACAAAGATAAGCAACTATTTGATACAAAAAACTTTTATCCAACTTTTTTTAGTTAAAACTTTGTTAAAGAATTTTAATACCTGTAAGGGATTTTCATATTTCTCTGGCAATCAATGCGTTGTAATACCTACTTGCCAGAGAATATCCGCGAACTTTTCACCTGAGAGGGTATTCTCATAAAATAAAAAAACCCCTAATGCAGCAGCATCAAGGGTTTTATCTAAATGAAAAACACGAATAAAACGCTAAAATTGATAATCTTTAACTTTTTCAATTCTGTCATCAATAACATCTCTTAACATATCGCAGTAGACATTGTGTTGTTCTTCTTTGATTGTGCCGTTTGTGTTAATGTAACAAATAGAATAGGTGTCATCCCAAGCTAATGTAATTGCAACCCAACCTTTAAAGTGGTGGCCGCTTACATTCAATAAAAGTGCTTTGCCGTTAAGATTGATTTTCTTACTAACCCCCCAACTCCAAAATATAGAAGGGTTAATTGTTAGCCATTGGATTGTTTCGTTAGGGTCAAACTCTCTTTGTGTTTTCTCGCTAACAATTTCAAAAAGTTTTGCTTGTGTCATGGTTTAATAATTTAGGATATAAAGATAATCAATTTATATCAACTACAAACTTTTTGGTGTTAAATGTTTGTTAAAGCGATGTGCAGTCCCGCAGCGAAGCAAGATATTCTCTGGCAGATATATTATGTAATACCTAAACTTGCCAGAGGAATTCCGAGCTCAGCCGGCCGTAAAATCTGTGGTGCGCAAATAAAAAAACCCCACCATTTCTGATGAGGTCTTTCTATTATGAACCACACTTTTAATAATTTTTACCCGGATTAGTAGGTGTTGGTTTAGGTTTAGGTGAAGGGACTTGTTTACTACAAGATTGTAATACGATACATACTACAATTAGAAACATTATTCTTTTCATAATTAAAAATTAAATCCCCAACCAATACCGATTGAAGGTATTTTACTAATTACAATTTCACCTCTAACACTACCATAGATTATTTCTTTCTTGATACCAACATTTACATAAGGTACATACATACCATTATCAAAACCATCAGTTGTTATATCAGTAATATTTTGTAGTCCACCACCAACAAATAAATTTTCATTATTGAATACTCCGTTTCTATGAATACCAATATTGTAATATGTACTTCCCGCCGTATATGATGAAGATACTCCATTGATATAATCGTTAGGGTTATCATTACTCGTTGTTACACCATTGGTATAACTAACACCCCATTTACCAAAGTCACCCCAAAATCCATAAGTCGCACTAATTGTTGACCCTACACAAAATCCACCCATTACACCAACAGAATTAGTTAAGTTGTAGTTGTTATGTTTAACATATCTACCACTATTATAACCACTTTGTTTTTTTTGTTTTTCCTCTTTAATTTCTTTATATACAATATACTCCTTACCGAACGCGTCAGTTCTAATTACGGGAACTAATTTTTGTCCGTAAGATACAAACGATACCAATACCATTGAGAACACTAATAACTTTTTCATTTTAATTTTTTTAATGATTTATAATAGGACATAAAGATAAGTGTAATACTATTATATTTCCAAATGTCTTTTGTTAAATGTTTGTTAAAGGCTGATTTGTCCAGCGGGGGACGGAGAATATTCTCTGGCAGATATATAGTGTAATACCTAAACTTGCCAGAGGATATTAGATATGATCAGTGCAATCTACTTGCACTCAACCTTCATTTGCCAGAGGACATTCCAAGATGTTCATCAACAAAAATCTTTGCACAAATAAAAAACCCCCGTATTTCTACGAGGGCTCGACAAGTTGTCGCCAATTGATTTCCTCAAATCAATACATTTAACTAACTTCTTTTTGCATTTGATTAAAAAGCTCTTCAATAGAATAGTTCAAGTAGCCGTTCTTTCTTTTAACATTCTTAACTTGCTCTTCCGTGAAGGTGCTAACAATAATCATCATAGCATCAGTATCATCACAAGTAATAGAACATTCGTGATTGTCAAACTCATAGTCATAAACTTCTTGTGGGTTACACTCTTTTGCAATTCTATCATTTACGTCACTATAAAAGTTTAATAACTCTTTTATTCCACTTTCGGTTCCGTACAATCCACTCATACCACGATAAATTTTCTGACCTTCCAATTTGTGCTTGGCTATACCTTCTTCAAATTGTTGAGTAGAGAAAGCAAAAAAGCAATCTCTTAAAATTGGTTGTTGATTTTTAATGTCTTGATAGTTCATAGGTTTTTAATTTAGAATATAAAGATAAAACACTTATATTGAATACGCAAATATTCTTTGTTAATCTATTGTTAAAGAAATTTTACATCCCTGAGCACATTATAATTCCTCTGGCAAATGCGTTCACTAATTTAGTCTGTTCACGTTCCGTGAACGTTGTTATTTCGTGAACATGCCAGAGAATATATTTCCTGGACACAGGTAAAAAAATCAGGTGAAAGTGTAATACGAATTTTGCCAGAGAATATATTCGCCGGCTGCGGTATAATTTCCGTGGTGGACAAAAAAGAAACCCCCACATTTCTGCGAGGGTTATCCCTATTAAAACAAGCAAACAAACAATGTATTACCACCTATCAGGTTGTTCGTATTCATTATAGCGTGGTCTAGCATTATATTGTCTTACGCGTTTTGGTCTTTCAAACTCCATAGCGTTAGGACTTGCAGTTTCACGATTATACTGACCTTCAAACCTATCAGGTATTGTCGGTACTTCGTATGAATAATCTAATTGGGGGTTATTAAGCATTTTGTGTAATACGATTATTCCCTCATCAACAAAAGTATGTGCGCCACTAACCAAAAATAGCTTGGTAAGTGAATTACCTTTATTGTCAATATCTAATCTAAAAGATACTATCTTATCAGTGTTAAAGATAATAGGGTTGCCGTAGTGTGTCAATTTAATAAACATAAATTATAGTTTTATAAGTAATACAAAAAATTAGAACATCGTTTCATAGGTAAATAAATGCTTTGAATATTCGTCGCCGTCTACAATATAAACTTCGGCTTTAACACCTTCATCTTCAACGATTAACGCATCAATAACATTTTCACCAGGTATGTCGTCATAGTGTTGAGAGGATAAAATATCCCCTCGTTCACCATATATTAATACTTGATATTCCATATTATTGATTTTCAAATTTAATAAACCAACCTCTAATAACTCTATGCGTTAGGTCATTTCCGTTGCTATCTGCATCAGTAAATTGTTGTGGCACTTCGGTAAGTGTACGCAATTTCAATGAAAATACATTTGCACCATTTTCAATCATTTTCTCAATCAAAGATTGAATATACTTTTCAGCTTTTGCACCATTTTGCCACACTCTATCATCATCACTCATCATATACGAGTAATCGTGCTTTTTGATACATTCTAAATACTCATTGAAAATTGGATTGGTAGCATCTTTTTCAGCTTGTAATTTTTCAAAATCCCTAATAGTTGAATTAAACATAGATAATAGATTAATAATTAATAATACACAAATATAAAGGTATATCATTTACCCACCAAATATTAATTGTTAAAACTTTGTTAAAGAAATTTCCCAGCCCTGATCATTTCCAAATTCCTCTGTCAATCAATGTGTTGTAATACCAACTTGCCAGAGGATATTTTCCACTGCCCATATACAAAAATTCTTGACAAAAAAAACCCCCCGTATTTCTACGAGGGGAAACGATAAATCACCACCGAACACAATTACATATAAGACCATTTACGACCACGAATTCCATTTATCATAATACGATAGTTACGCTTATATAAACGATACATTCTATCTTCACCCGTTGAGGTGCCAATTTTATCGCTGAACTTGAAAGTCCATATAAAACGAATAATAAAAAAAGGAGTAAATAAAAATACTACGATAATAGTTTGCAAAAGAAATTTTAATACGTACTTCATAATTATAAAGTTTTAGGGTTTGATAAAATTTTAACAATAAGTGTAATAAGGCTAATAGCCATTCCAATAAGACCGATAGACCAAACGATAAACATTACTTTGTCAATGCCTGACATTCGGCTAAACATTTCAAATACATTTGTCATAGATAGTGATTAAGATTAATAATAAGCAAATATAATACTTTTACCTTTCTACTTCCAAATATTCTTTGTTAATCTATTGTTAAAGAAATCCACAGAAATGTGCAACCCTTAATTCCTCTGGCAAACACCTTGAAGCGAGGTCGCAAGACCGAGCGTATTACTTGCCAGAGAAAATCCTCAGCTATCGGAACATCGGGTACATCGGGAACAAGTGGAACATCTTTTTGGGTACATCGGGTACATTGGGAACAAGTGGAACATCAGCAGGAAGAAGGTGCGACATATTCTCTGGCAATCATATGTATTACCAACCCACGCTATACACTTGCCAGAGAACTTTCCACAACCCCAGCGGGAAAAATTTGGTCTCCTCATTATATATGTCGTATGTTTGTATTACCAAATTGCCAGAGAACATTCCCGCGCGTCTTCCTCACCAACTCAATCTTCACAAAACAAAAAACCCCTTGCATTTCTGCAAAGGGTTTCTCTATTTAACAACTAAAAACAAGCGACTACATTTCTACTGCTTGTGGCACAATCCCCATTCGGTACACAATATCATTCTTTTGCTCGGTGCTTAAATGCTCCGTTAAGCGTACTATCACTAAAATAGTTTGCTTGTCATCTGCACTTAATTTGTCAAACCATTCTTTACTAATGTCAGTAATAAAGGTTTTTTCGTTTGTTGAGCCGTTTACAACATTCAAATTGTTTGTGCTAATGAAATAGTCAGCACTTGTGAAAAACATAATCATAATTAATAAATTTAGAGTGTAAAGGTAAGGTCTTTATATATTCAGCAATCAAAAGCATAGTTAAAACTTTGTTAAGAAAAACTTGGGACTTCACCTTCGCTACAAAATCCTCTGGCAATCAATGAGTTATGTAGCCGACTTGCCAGAGAATATTGAAATGGAGCTTTCTCCAATTTGATAGGCAAAAAAAAAGCACCCCTTTCGGAGTGCCTTTCGGTTAGTGGGGGAACTAACCTTTTTAGTGCGTTATTTGATATTCTTGCTTGTTAATTACTATTCTATTAATATTCTTAACATTAAGCACCTTTATCCTTAACTCGTTGTCAATGTCTTTTTGATACTTGCTATAATCGGTTGCAGTATCTTTTAGGTAAGCCTCAAACATTACTTTTTCAATAGGGTTACCTAAAAAATTGTAGTCAATAGAAAGGTAGCTACTTTCGTGGTCTTGATAACGAAAATAATATTCATCTTTCGTTTTGTGCTTTGCCAATGCTTTGCTTTCTAAATTGTACCAAATTGGTTTGCGTGTTGCTTTTTCTTCATCAGTCAAAGGTACAATACCTTCCTTTGTCATTTTGCGACCTAATTGTTCGTAATAGTCAAAGCCACTTTGGATATTAGAAACCTTAAAGGTGGCTTCTAATTGCTCGTAATAAGGGTTTGGGTTTGCTTTGCCATTGGTACGAAAGTCAAGATATTTATTCATATCTAAAACTTTGGTGTAGGTCATTCCAGCGTTTGGTACAAAAGCTGTCTCTTATACACATCTCCGAGCCCACGAGACAGGCAGAAATCTCGTATGCCGTCTTCTGCTTGA
>ENA-OSIY01000695-OSIY01000695.1-marine-metagenome-genome-assembly--contig:-NODE-695-length-18574-cov-7.522085_pt1 | contig 18574 bp, 9 predicted proteins | sample MGYA00237884_ERZ534233 | MGnify/ENA primary metagenome ERZ534233 (study PRJEB26412, sample SAMN06343840) | marine metagenome | isolation source: estuarine water | place: USA: Columbia River Estuary... | reverse complement strand
ATTACCGAAAACAATAACAAGATATTAATTCAATTACTATCTTACGATACTTCAGGTAAGTTAACCAATATTGTATCTGACACTTTAAGACAAAACGTTGCAACATATCTGTCAAATTATAGAATGATGAATGACTACATTTCAATCTTAACTGCTGAGGTTATTGACCTTAGTGTTGATGTTCAGATTGTATTAGATTCTGCTCAAAATTCAGGACAAGTAATCTCAAGTGTTGTTGATAAAGTATCTGCATACTTGAATCCTCAAACAAGACAATTAGGACAAAATGTTTATCTATCTGAAATAAGAAGTTTAATACAAAATACAAATGGTGTGTTAACGGTATCTAATATTGATACTTTTAATGAAGTTGGTGGACAATATTCGTCAGCAGAAACATCGATGATATATTCAAATCCTGAAACAAAGTTAATTGGACCTGTTGATGATACAATCTTTGCTCAACCATCGCAAGTTTATCAAATTAGATACCCAAATAAGGATATCAGAGTTTCGGTTAAGAATTTCCAATCTATTACTTTTTCATAACAAGTTTATTTTATTTTTCTTTAGGTTATTATTTAATGGTGTGGATACTTTAAAAATTCCACATAAACTATTTATAAACTAAAGGAAACTGATGGGTCAATCGTATAGAATAAGAACAGAATTAGGTATTAATAAAACCATTAATATCCAACTAGACCAAGAGTATGAATTTTTAGAGATTTTATCATTAAAGATTCAACAAGAGGATGTGTATATTAAAAGTTGTGCACAGTATGGTGTGGTTGTAGGTAGAGTTACAGCAAACAACGGATTTGGGTTACCAAATGCAAGAGTTTCAATCTTCATACCAATAAGTTCTATTGACGAGTCAAACCCAATAATTTCAAGTATCTATCCATACAAATCACCAAATGATAAAAATGAAGATGGGTTTAGATATAATTTACTTCCTTACGAAAAGTCATATTCAGCTCACGCGGCAACAGGTACCTTACCAACAAGATTAGACAATCTAACAGGAGCGACCGCAGTAGAAATATACGACAAATACTATAAGTTTACTGTAAAGACAAACGATAGTGGTGACTATATGATAATGGGGGTACCACAAGGTGACCACACTTTAGTTATGGATGTTGACTTATCAGATATTGGTGAGTTTTCATTAACTCCACAAGATTTAATTAGAATGGGACTTGCAACTGAAGCTCAGGTTGCTGGAAATAGATTTAGAAGTTCTAATGATTTAAATTCGTTACCACAAATTATCAATGTTGTTAAGAATTTGGAAGTTTCTCCGCTTTGGGGTGACCCTGAATTATGTGATATTGCCATCAATCGTGTTGATTTTGATTTAAGAGATAGTGCAAATGTTGATATACAACCTACGGCAACTTTTATGGGTTCAATATATTCAACTGAAGATTCCTTTAGAGTAAGGAGAGGTTGTAAACCTCGTGATAATATGGGTAACCTATGTCAATTAACAACAGGACCTGGACAAATATTAGCAATACGACAAACAATCTACCAAGATGATGAAGGTAATCCAGTGTTAGAACAATATCAGTTAGAACAGTCGGGTAATATTATTGATGGTTCAGGTACATGGTTAACCGAACTACCAATGAATTTGGATTATTATATAACAAATGAATTTGGTGACAGAGTAATTTCTTATGACCCAACTATTGGTATCCCAACTAAGTCCAAGTATAGATTTAAGGTTAAATGGCAACAACCTGCAACCTTAACTCAACAAACAAGACGACCTTATTATCTATTACCAAATGTTAAAGAATATGGTTGGGCAAATTCTTCAGATGACCCATTGAAAGGGAATACAACCGCTAAGAACCAATTATCAAGTTCGTATTATTTTGGATTAGCTTGGAGTGGATATACAGACGGATTTAGTAAAACATCTGGAAATGAATATTATAATAGATTAAATGAAGTAATTAACTGTGATGATACTTTTTATCAATTTGATTTTAATAAAGTATATACACCATCACTATTAATAGATGAATATAAAAAAGGTGCAAGAGGTAGATTTATTGGTATAAAAGAAATTGATAGTCAAGATTGTGATTCAACAATTAATAAATTTCCTGTAAATGAGGGATTTAGAAATTTTGATTTTATGTTCTTTTTATTTTCAATTGTATTTCAAATACTCTCGATAGTTGGACCAATATTATTATTGGTTTATCATTTTGTCGCATTTTTATGGAATAATTTTGCGGTATTAATTTTAGCTTATTTAATTTTAAATTTTACATATAATGCAGTTAATTATGGTTATTTAACCGCAGGTGCGATTGCAGGTACCGCAGTTTTTGGTGCGACCGCAGGTATGATTGCAGGTTTTATTGCCCAAACTTTATTATATGGGACTGGTGCAACATTATTAATTCTTAATTTTAAGAAAATAGTTAAACAAAAATTTGGAAGATTTAAGTTATCTATGATGACTTATCCTGATTGTCAGGCTTGTGAATGTACACCTGAAGAGACGGTTGAAGATGGTATTTCATCACCAGCAAGTTCTACAATAACTCAATTTAGTGATAGTGCTAAGTATTCTCAAAAATTATTTGATACTTTTGCTTTTGGGGGTGACATAGATGACCCAAAAAAATTACCAGAAGACAATAAAGAAAGTAAAACTATTGCAGCGACCGCAGTTAGTGAGGCTATTGGAAGTAGAAATAATCCAATAAATCAAAATAATACTTTTAAATCTACCAAATCTAATGTATTTGAAGTAAGTGGTACTTTTAAAAACTTAACGGCTTATACTTCAGGGTTATCTTTGGCAGAAAGAATTAATGTATTTAATACTCGTAAAAAATATTTTGATGGTGTTAATCAAATTGATGTTACTTTTGATTATTCTTCTAATATTGGTAAAATTCATACAGATAATACCTTAACAGTTGTTTATAGTGAAAAATATGAAGCAGGTCAATTATTAACATTTGTTAGTCCTACACTTAGTCAGGATGTTAATTATCTATGGACAGGTGAAACTAAATTTGCAGGAGTAGTTAATGGAATACAAGGGAAAGCACTGTTACCAACAGGAGGTACAATTACAGTGAGCGGTGCTAGTACATCAATATCTAATGGACAACATACTCAACTAACACAATCATATAGGTTAAATGGTGGTTCAGTTGGAGATGGAGAATCTCAATGTGTTGCTAGTTTAACCATAAATATTATTAGTACTGGTACGACAACTTACAATACTTGTTTTGGTGAAACAAAAACATTAACATATATTACTACAGGTTCACATACAATAGTTGATAATGATTGTATTGACATATCAACTACAGGAGGAACCGCAGTGTATACTGTTACCAATCTTGGACCAACATGCCAAAGGTATAAATATCCTTTAGATATTGAGTATTTCCAAGTATTAACAGCTCTTACTATAACAGAATATTTTAATCTTACAAATCCAAGTCCAGGTAATGAGACATTTCCAAGTATATTAAATGGTGAAATTAACGTTACTTTAAATTATGTGGATACTAGTATTCTTAATCCATTTCTTAGAAATAAAACGTTATCAAACCCAGTAAAATATAAAAATTGTTTTGAAAATTTTGACAATCAATATGTAACAATATTACAAAGAGGTGTTGACCCATATTCACCACTATATAATAACGAATACGGCGTTGGAGCGTTATTTGGTTTTACAAATAAAAATCAAATAACATTTACAGCATCAACAAGGATTAATACACCAATTCAAATTGTACCATATGGTGGTATATCTGTACAAAACTTCCAATCAGGTCAAAGTGCTATATTCACATCATCTCACTTTTTTGAAGCGGGTATTAATAATTCTCAAATTCCTGGATTACAATTTTCTGCATTTTCAACCAACGCAGTTAGGTACTATGGTAGTTTCGATAGTAGTAATAATCCAAACTTAAGTTATTTCCTATCAGGACCAACATCATTAGGTATTGGAGGTGTTCAATGTTTGGTATCACAAGGCTCTAACCAGGCGGCTCAAGGAACAGGAAACGCATATTATAACTCACCTGAAGATTTATCAGGAAACGGTGTTTATATTAATGAGGGACTTGCTAATAAAAGTAAAAACGGAAGTTCAAGTTACTATTCTGATATTTTCCCTTTAGATTATACTTATACTTCGGTTACATCATCCGTAACTGGTATGACTATTAGTAATAAAACTCTTAATATAATGAGAACTGATAGATTACCATCATCTGATTATTTCCAAGATGGTTCCGCTTCTCAACCGTTACTACAACAAAGTCTTGGGTTTCAAACATATCTATTAAGTGAAGATGGTACCAATGTGTCAATTAACGGTGCCAGTACAGGTGCATCTATTGTTACCGCAGAACTTGAGGGTTTACCAAACGCTGAAACTGTTTTAGCTAGTTTTAGTTGTGAAAGAATGGTTGGATTAGATTGTTATACAGGGTTTGGAAAAGATTTTGGTATTAAACCTGGATGTTCGGATTCTGATAATATTGAATTAGGTTGTTATGTGTTTATGAACAAACCACTATTAGATTTAGGCAAGGATTTAAAAAACTTTTTAGAATGGAGTTATAGATTTAGATTCTTTTATGCTTTATGTAGAGGAGTGTTATCTCAAACATTCACAAATAATTGGGTTAATGGTTCCCTATATATGTTTCCATTACAGGTTGACACTTTTTATGATAAACAAAACAAACCAAAAACACCAATATTCTGCAATCACTTATCCTATTTTGATGATAAGACAACTAATTTTTATTACAGAAGTAGTCCATATCGTATGTCTGATAGTAAATTTGTTGGTAGAAAAACAAGTGACCCAACATCGGTTAATACAGTTAATCTAATGTTCCCCACCACAATTGCAAATTTAGGATATAAAGATAGTTTTTATTCGGAACTTTCATTTGACCCCTCAACAAGAGCATATATTATCCCTGACATTGATTCTACAAGTTATGGTGATACCTCAGACCTTGTAAACCTATTTGTAATATCAAGAATAACGGATGAAAGTTTTCTTGCACAGATTTTATCGGTAGGTGATAACTCAGTTAACCAATTATTCTCAAGACCTGGACGTAAAAGTGATTTTGCACTTAGAAGAGTCGATGGTGATTTTGCTCAGTTATTGTCAATTAATAGTGAAATTGGGAATATTAATTTCTCACCCGAATATTATGACTCATCACCTCCAACAAGTATTTTAGGTACCGCAGATAACCCTGTTATGGCTGTGTGGTTCTCATCAACAACACAAAATTTACAAACTAAAGATTTTTTAACACCAGGAAGAATTAATTTTAGAGGTAATAATGATGTGGGGTACTACCCATATCCTTATGGTATTAAATCACAAGTTGTACCGTTCTATCAATGGGGATTAAATACTGGTGTTACCAATAATACAATATTTGGTAGTCAATATAATAGTTGGGCAACAGAGGAAGCGGATATTGTTCAAGGTAAAAAATACCAATCATTGGATAGAACTGAAATGCCTGGTGCAACACCAAGTTATTTTGTAAGTAAAAACTTAAGTACAAGTCCTGATATAGATGATTTAAATAAACGAGGGTATATTTTTAGTGTTGACCCTGTAACAGGTGAGTATAGTGCAACAGGTACAAAATCTGCTAAATTTATTGTTGGAGCTCCGTTCCAATTTTATTTTGGTATTATGAAAGGTGAAAGCGCGTTGGATAAATTCAAAACAAAATACTCGATAAGTGAATAAATATACAATCATACCAAGCGGATTACGGTATAAGTCAGCACCAGCGGTTGACCAAGAAATTTCATTGTCTTTAGAACAACAAAGTCAACAAATTACCGAATATGATAGAAGTCAAAGTATTAGTTTAGCTCAAATCTACGATGATGAAAGACAGTTAAACAACATTTTTAGACCAACATTTAAGGTTAATTATTTTTATGCCAATACCTATACTGGAACTACTAATTATACTCCATTTGTAAACACGTTATATTATGCAGACCAAATAGCGTCAATGGATAATAAGATATGGAAAGGGTTTCCACAATATTATGAATTTGATTTTTATAGACCCGATGTAAGTGACCAACACATTACTTATCGTGCCAAAAGTGCTTATACATACAATTGGACTTATTATGTTAGCTATCCACATAAAAACAATTACGATAAACAATTATCATACACATTAAATGGTACAAGTTTAACTTGGTATGCAAATCAAGGAATTCCATTTTACATTAAAAATAATGTTCAAAACGGAAACAATGTTATAAGTTTCCAATGTATATCACCACACGGTTTATCTGTGGGAGAATATGTCGAATTGTCGATTAATTATAACAATATTAAGTTATTCCAAGTTTATTCATTAGGTAATGATAATTTTGGTAGTGATGTCTATATTTTTAACCTTTTTAATGTTGGTTATTCTGGGGCAACTTTTGCAAATAATGTGACAGGTACTTTTAAAAGAGTTACCAATCCTGATAATATTTTAGAAACTACGTCAAAATACTACGTCAGAGAACATAAGATTATAACAAATCTTGAAGATTGTATTATGACAAAAAATGCGTTTGAAAAAAATGTATTTCCTGAAGAAAGACAATTTGAATTTAGCTCAATTACCCCCAACAGAGTTTCAAGAGTTTCTCAAAAAACAAGTAGTAATTCTTATAACATTACGGTGAATTATGATTTAAATCTTAATGATGTAATTGATAACCAAAAAAGACCTGTTAGCGAATTGTTTTTAACCATAATCAATAAGGGTTATACAGGATACTTCAACAAACCAAACAATGGTATTGGGTTAAAACAAGGTTGGGAGTTTAATTTAACTAGTACTGCAAATTATTGGTGGGATGGTACTAATTTAAAATCAAATACAAATATCAAAACATCAGCATATACATTGTCTTCCAAAACATTTTATTATAACCAAAATCTAATGTCGGGTGATACTATGGATGGTGATTTTTGTGAGTGGAATGACTACGACCAAACAGAAAGAGTTGTTGCACCTTATTATCAAAAGATAAAATATAATCAAGATGTTTTCCAAATAACATCAACTGGTGATACGAACGCACCTGGTTTTTATTATGAGCCCCACACATCAATGACAGTTAGAGTATTCTCTGACTACATTGAGACAGGAGATATTCAATTTGTAGATAATGTACCTGCTTACTCTTATTTCTCAAATTCTGACCAACAATTCAGATGGAGAGATATATACAGTTATGGGTTTATTGATAATTTGGACAGGGGGGTAGATTATCCATTTCTTAACAGGGCTCAATACCCATTTAAGGAAGTTCAATTTAGATTAATCCCTGAAGGAATAAACTATAACTCTGCATTACTTGGAGTTAGTTACCCTGTAAAACCTTTAATAGATGGATGTGAATAAGATACAAATAAGACAAGAAGGGTTTGTTGACAGAGAAATAACAATTCCCGTACAATTAACTTGGGATTACTTGGGGTTAGACCAAAGTATTGAAGAATATGAGGCAAACATCATAGAACAAGTTGTTGGAATTGGTGGAGACTTTGAAGTTGATAGATTTCCAAACGCTCCATATACATTCTTTAATACTGCAACAAATAGATATGATGAAATAACCGACCTTCAATATGAATTTAATTTTTATTCGGGAGGTTCTTTAAGTGCATCAACAAGTTGGGGATGTAACTATCAAATGGAAGGTTTCACAACTGATGAGATTTATTATTACACAAACAACTTTTCTAATTCATTTTTCAAATTGGATTTTTACGACAATGTGGACGAAAAAAGACAAAAAAACTACATAACAATTATAATCCCGACACAACAGGGTTTAACAATGGACGCGTTAATGCAACGAACACCTGTTAAGATTAAAAAACCTTATTTTGTATTGGATTATGTTGGGGATAAAGAAGGATTCTTTGTTTATTGGTTAAAGAAAAGAAATTTCTTGGACATTGACACATTCTTTATGGCAGCTAAATTCTATGATGCCAAAAAAGGTTATTTTGTCAAAATGATGAATATACCGCAATCGTCATTACTAGGAGATAAATACACTTTTGATAATACAAAATGTTTCTATTATAGAGTTAAGTTAGATTATGAAAAACACAACTACCAAGTGTTTAATATGAACCCGTATCAGAATGCTTATAGTCAAAATGGTCTTAATCAAAGGGCTGGGGTAACGGTACCCATAAAATGGTATGAATATGTTAATCCAAAATAATGGAAGATTTTTATAATATTATAATATCGCCCCAAACAATTAAAGGGGATATATTTACGGTTAATTTACAAGGACAAGATGTTAGTTCGACTTATTCAGGACAAACGGTAGGGGTTTATTCTGCAATGACTGAGGTAGTGACATCAGGTCCTAATGGAACCTCATTGTTAACGGATTTAACAATTCCAATATTAATTAGACAAACCGCAATTGATGTTGGATACTATAGTCCATTTGATGGTGCAGTATTACAGAAGGATGTTGTTGCTAATTTCATATTTTCATCGACCACATCAAACCCATATACTTATAACATTTATAACACATCGAGCGAATTTCAAAAATTCCTTGATTTGTCGGCATATAAAGTGGATTGGGGTGATGGTTCTCCAAAACAAACAATTACTACTTATGTACCAAATTCATTAAGTCATACATATCCTGTTGCAAACAGAACCTATAATATTTCGTTAGAGCAAACAAATCCTTGGGGGGTTACAAGAGTTACAAAGACGATTACAACACCTTATTCGAATGTTGTTATAAACAACCCTAATGGTGAAGCATTTTTTATTCCTTCGGGAGGTAATTGGGTTAAAACACCCGTAAGTTACGACTATATATTCTCAGGTGATGCGGTTAATGAAGTTTCAGCTCAAACATCATTTAATTATGTTACGGTACCTTATACTATATCAGGAATAACAAAATCAAGTGTCACTGATTTGGCATTGTATGGTTCTGTAAAATATGTGGTAGGAGTACCTGTAATTAAAAACGGAAGAATATGGGGAGCGATTACTGACATGAATCCAATTTTCACGGCATATACAATTAATGACGTAAATTATTATGATTATATAACAGGAATAACTTTATTTTTTGAACAATCTTCAGGATTTACTCAAAATAATTTAACTCAAACGCCAATCACAAAAGATGAATCATTACTTAAGGTTATTGACCAGGCACAAGTACAAACGAACATTTATGTTGAAAGAGGTAAGAACTCGGCATATGAAAGAATCCAAAGATTAGGTGAAGTTGATAATCTTGGTGATATGATTAATTACGGATACGGATTTTTTAACGTTGAAAAAAAGAACTAAACTATTTATAAAATAAAAACAAATGGCAATCGGCTCATATGGAACAATAAGACCTTCGGACGTTAGTCCTGAAGATGTTCAGATAATAATGAACTACACTGCATCAAGAGATGTTACGGATAACTTTATTCTAACAGAACTTGACGCACAAACAATATTAAAACCTTATTTCAATAACACTGAAACAGGTGGAAATGCGAACGTTGAGATTATTGGTGGATTATATAATTTAACACTACCCGCAGAACAATTTAATGCTCTTGGTATCTATACTTTATATTTGAGACCAGCTCAAATCAGAACCAAAATTACTGATTGCGGTGTATTAAGTGCATTACCAAATGTTAAAGGTATTATAATTGATATAACTAATGTACCAGTACAATTTCAAAATAAATTTGTCCCTCAAGGATTAGTTGGTTTTAGAATTGAGTATTTAAATCCTGATGGGTCAAAAATACCTAACTTTTTTAGAGTAGTTACATCGTCTTTCTTTTGTGAACCTGTTGTAAGTAATGAAGTAAACACAACTCAAAAATCAATAAGATATAGATATGTTGATGGTAATTCAAATTTAATATTCTTAACTTTATCACCTTCGTCTTCACCAACAAATAAGCCAAATGCTACTCCATTTATTGGCCAACCAAATCAAAACATTATAATCAGTAATACGTTTTTTAATCCTGTTACTTTAGAAATAGAAATGGTTGAATATGATGTATCATCTCTTGCAATTGCTCTTTATGGTAATCAAACCAAATCTATTGATGATGGTATTTACACAATCTACGATACTCAAAATAATATCTACAGACAATACAACCTATACGAAATTAGAGACCAATTTAATGCTCTATTATATGAGGTTAGACAAAGTAGAGGAAATAACATTGATTTTAGTAAAAACTTTACAACAATAACAACCTAATGGCGGTAGAAACCAAAAATACTAAATACTTTTACCCTCCAAGACCAGGTAATGGTGCGGGTACCTTCTCTGACAATATTGTAGGATTACAAACTGTTGAGGGCGGAGGACTTACGCAAGGTAATTTTGAATTTACAACTGGTGTAACAGAAAAGGTAAACAGAACTTTTAATGTTGGTGCGTTCTCTGAACCAATGTCATTAGAAATGATGGGTATTGATGATTTGATTGAAAGTAGAAGAATTCTTGCAACTCAATTTAGGGTTTATCCTAACTATGATATTTCTCAGGTTCTTAACTTCTCAATGTATGGTTCGCTTTCAAAAAGATTTAGCGTGTCCATCACTAAAATTGTTAATTATTTTCCTGCATCATTAGATGTTGTGTTTAATAATGATGATTACACAACAGGTAATACAGCATACGACATAGTATATGATGTTCAAAATGACGAAACTTACTTTAAAGTAAATGTTGATAGGATAAATAATCCGTTTGATATTGATTATTCTGTTAGCGCGGCGACTAACTTATCGATTAGAGAAATCACTGTATCACCATATAGAAATTTATATAATACATACTTAGATTATTGTGTTAGTATTAATGATGATATTTTTAAAGTAGTTTCTTTTTCACCTTCAGATACTTTATCTTCAGGTTATATTCAATTTTATGTTTCAGGAGCACCATTCGGCACAACTGCAACAACAATTAATGACGATTATCAAATCAGACCAAATGACTTTATTGTTGATAAGATATTCCAAGAATCGTTTGACGAAATTGAACAATTTTTACTTAACAGATTAGTTAGACCCGAATATACCGCAATATTCCAAGTTCCACAACAAAATGAATATGGTCAAACATATACCGAATATAAACGAGTTACTTGGCCAAAACAAGGTCCTTGGAATTTAGATATTAGTTCATTTTTGTTTGATGCCTATTTGGAACAAATTCAAGAAATTTCGGTTAATTTAGATTCGTTTAAAACAAATTTAATTTCAAGATTTTTAGTAACAGATTCGTTGAAAGAGTTTGATACTTTAGGTCAAAAAGTTGAAAAAATATTCCAAATTTATGGTAGAAGTTTTGACCAAATAAAACAATTTATTGATGGATTAGCGTATATGAATTCGGTTAATTATAATCCATCAAATGATATACCATCTGAATTATTGGTTAATTTAGCGAGAACATTAGGATGGTCGTCAAACTTTTCACCAATAACTAATGAAGATTTCTTAAGTTCTGTCTTCGGTAATACATCAACTCCTACATATCCTGGATATGCAAGGGCTCTTACACCAACAGAATTAAATTATGCTTACTATAGAAACTTAATTCTTAACGCTTCATATCTTTTTAAATCAAAAGGAACAAGAAGGTCCATTGAATTTTTATTAAGATTAATCGGTGCACCTGATTCGTTAATTGAATATAATGAACACATTTATTTAGCCGACCAAAAAATTAATCTTGACCAATTCTACACTCAATGGGCTCAAATCTCAGGTGGTACTTATGCTGATAGAGTTCCAAGTTATTTACCTGGTGATACATATAAAATTAAGGGACGAATATATAGTGCATTTACATCAACCGCGACTTATCAAGATGTTAGTATTAGATTAGAAGATTATCCTATGGATGCTGAAGGTTACCCTAAGGCACCTGTAAATACTGAAACATACTTCTTCCAAATAGGTGCGGGATGGTATGAAACAACACCACAACATAGAAGTCCTGATGAGGTACAATTAACAGGTAATGTTTATACAGGACAAAATTATGATATCCAAACTCAATTAACTCCTTTTACATATGGTCAAACTTATCTTAACAGATATAGAGATTTTCCGTATATGAATGAAGGATTTAAACTACAAAAAGTAGTTGATAATAATAAATCTTGGTTATCAACTGATGACAAACTTAGAGTTTCAACTCAAGGAGATTACAATGCTTATTATTTTGTTGATAATGAAAAACTAGTCTTAAACGTTAAGAATATTGATTTATTTTTAAATCCCGCCCAAGGACTTGTTTATGACGTTTGGGAACAATCAAGACAATACGATTACCCAATTCCTGAATCAGGTTTAACTGTTGGTTATCCTGTTCCTGGTGGAGTTGATTGGACATACATTAATCCTGAACCAAAGAAAAAAACTTTCTTTGAATTTTCTCAAACGTTTTGGGAAAACATGATTAATACAAGAAATAGACAATACATTAGTGATGGTAAAACTGGAGGATATCCAACATTACAATCAATCTTTTGGAAATATATTGAATCAGAACAAACTGTAGGATTACCGAACAACAAATACACCTACCAAAAATTAATAGATTATGTTAATGGTATTGGACCGTATTGGACTAAGTTGGTGGAACAGATGATTCCTGCAACAACAATATGGAATGGTGGTGTTAGATTGGAAAACTCAATCTTCCACAAACAAAAATTTGTTTATAGAAGACAAAGAGGATGTCAATTTGTACCAGTTCCCGTTGAATCGTGTTATATCATATCAAATATATTTGATTATACTTGTAATGGTGAATCTTCAAAATTTAGTATATATCCTTGGTTTAATGGCGATATAACCGTATCAAATTTTAGTAGTATTCTTGTTAACAGAATTAACAATATGTTGGCTCAAAGTGGTTTAACTCTAAGTCAATGTAGTCAAAATTCAGTAGGAACTGATTGGTATGTTGATTTAAAAATTAACGATGAACAAATTATTCAAGAATTATTTTATACAGGTTATGGTATGAGTGATGTCCCAACAAGTACTCAATGGAAAAATGCTTTATTAAATTATTTACCACAATTATATAATTATGGGTATACATTTAACTTGCCAAGTAATACATTAACTATATCTAACTTGGCTTGTTTAACTCAAAATGTTACAGACACTGTTTTGTTAAACATAGGAATAAATATTAATATCAACTGTACCGAATAATGTCAGCATTTAACTATACCATATCAATAACAGGTGATTGTTTATCACTATCGGCGGGGAGTGCATCCATATTAGCGTATGGTGGAACTCCACCATATACTATTGATTGGCAAGTACCAAATTTAGGTTCAGATGTTGTAACAATATTACCATCTGTTAGAACATCTTTAAGTGCGGGGACGTATGGTGTTTTAGTTAATGATAGTACCTTACCAACAAACCAACAATTCTATGTTAACATACCAATATCTTCAGGTATTTGTATTAGCATTTTAAATGTTCAAAGTACCACTTGCGGTTTAGATAACGGTATAGTGACAGGAACATCTACTTCAGATTATTCTTCAACAAACTTTTATTTATATTCGGGTAATGGAAGTTATATCACATCAGCAGTTACAAACACATCAAATGTTATTTTTGGTAGTTTAACTGCGGGAACATATTATATGACTGCTGAAGATTTGGGAGGATGTTCAGGAGAAAGTCAAAATTTTATAATCGAGGATTCAACACCACTTAGTTTTGGTATTCAAGTGGTACCAAATTCAAGTTGTGGTGGTACACCTGTGGGAAGAATTGGAATAACTGGCGTTACAGGAACACAGCCATTTACTTATTTATGGAGTAATGGACAAACAACTCCACTTATTACAGGGTTAACAGCTGGAAATTATTCAGTTCAAGTTACTGATAATTTTGGTTGTGTTGCTAGTCAAGGTGCGACAGTAACAGATGTTTCCCCAATCGGACTTGGAGTCTTTACTGTGGTTCAACCATCTTGTTTTGCCGCGGACGGTTCAATCACAATACAAATTACAGGTGGAACCGCACCTTATTATTATTCAGCATCAACGGGAAACTTTACAATACAAGAATCGACATCTTGGACAATTAGTGGATTATCTTCAGGTAATTATAACTTTTTAGTTACGGATTGCGCTTTTTGTACTTTAAATGCTAGTGTAACTTTATTAACTCCGTTAGGTGTTGCGTCAGTAGTAATCTCAAGTCAGGGTTCAACATGCTCAAGTAGTGACGGTTCTATTTTAGTGTCTTTAGCAGGAGGAACTTCACCATATTTATATACCTTAATATATCCTAATGGAAATACTTCTAACATTGCAACTTCACAATCGTCTCAATTATTTAATAATTTATCTACAGGAACTTATAGCGTTGCGATTCAAGATGCATCAGGATGTTCGTTTATAGATGAAATTACTTTATTTGCAACAGATACATACACAATTTCAACTGAGGTTACAGGAACAACTTGTAATCAAGATAATGGTACAATTATGGTTACAAAAAGTGATGGTGGACAACCACCTTACTATTATTCATTAGATGCCACTCAAGATATTTTTGACACTTCATTATCTGCAGTTACATTTACAAATGTCTCTTGGGGACAACACACTATAACAGTTACCGATGCCACAGGATGTACTCAAACAACACAAGTTTATGTTGACACAAGTGAACCATTAGATTTTTCATTATATAATACTTCTTGTGGAAATGGTTCCGATGGTTTGTTAACCGCATTAATTTCAACAGGAACACCACCATTTGAATTTTATTGGTCAGACAATGTTCCTAATAACCCACAACAAATTCAAGTTACAGGATTGACCGCAGGGACATACAGTTTAACTGTTGTTGCTGACGATGGTTGTGTCTTAACTAGAAGTACAATTATAGATTGTAGTGTTCTTAATGTGTCATATCAAACATATGTAATGGGTGGAGAACAATTTACAATTCAATCACAAACAAAATATGGATTACTTCAAATGTTAAATGAAGGGTTTAATGATTTAACTAATGATAAAGTAAATTGTGATTTACTATCGGCAGTGTTTGGTGTTAAAGTTTCGGTTAATCCGTTGAATTTAACTACAAGTCAAAATTTCTTTACATCAACCTCATTAGTATCGGCACCAAGTGATAACTTATATTATGATACGGTTAAAGATTTATTGTTAACAGTTCCTGGTGTTGGAGGAGTGTCCTTCGATTCGGTAAGTAATCAAATAAAAGTTAGTACTAGAGCTGGAGACACAACATTAAATGGACAAGAAATTGTTGTTGAATTAACGATTGTTTACGATATAATGTGTTTATCTTGTGAATTGCCAACACCTACCCCAACTACAACTCCTACACCAACTGTAACACCGACAAATACTGTCACACCGACAGTAACTCCTACTAATACAGTTACACCAAGTATTACACCTACAAATACTGTAACTCCAAGTATTACACCAACCAAAACTGCTACTCCTACCGTAACTCCGACTAAGACTCCAACTCCAACTATGACGCCTTCATAATATTTTCATAATGATACAAGTAAGAATAGAAGCCATATCGGGATGTACCTATCCAATGAGTGTTTATGTATCAAATATTTTTGGTAATTATGAAACATTAGTTGGTGTTATAAATCCTGGTCCTGTACCCCCTGCAGAGTCATTCAGTTCAACAATTCCTGAGATATTCGACACCGCACCTGAAATTATGGTAAAGGTGGTATCTTCTGAGGGTTGTGAAACAACTAAGATATTAGAATGTACCTATGGTTGTGCGTTTGAAATCATTGTTGAAGAGGTTTAATTAAATAACCCCATTTTTATGGTAAAAGCAATGTCTTAAGGTATTTATTTAAAAAATACTTTAGATGTTAACATACGTAATAACCGTTACAAATATTTATGATGGGTGTGATGCTGAAATTGAACAGCAAGTAACCGTAAGCGGATGTTCTATATATCTTGTTAAGTTAACATCTAATTCAACTGCCATTGGTCCGTTTAATGTTTATTTGGACGATACAATATATTATTCTGCTCAAACAAAAACACAAATGTTAACAGGTGTTTTGGTGGATTTAGCTTGTGTTACACCAACCCCAACTAAAACACCAACTCCAACTCCAAGTATTACACCAACAAATACGGTAACACCAACGGTTACACCAACAAATACACGTACACCGACAGTAACTCCTACAAATACGGTTACACCGAGTATTACACCAACGCATACCACAACACCAACAAATACGGTAACACCAACGGTTACGCCAACAAATACACCATCACCAAGTTTTGGTACTGAATATGCTTACTTATTTATTGAACCTCAAACAGGTTCAACAAGTATCGGTCAATACATGTATGACTTAGATAGTTCAAGAACATTCTTTGGATTCACAAATTCTTCAATACCTAATACGATAAACCCAACTCAATTTAATATTGATATGAACCAATACGTATCATTCTCAGGTTGGACGGGTGGTACATTCCCTGCGGTACAACTTGAGGTGGTACCACAAACTTCGGGAGGTCTTGACGCTTATGGAAACGCAATTACTGCTTATAACTTTACAACGCACCAAGTTCCAGCTGGAAGTATTGGAGTTACAGCTTGGTATACTTGGGTTATTCCTGTAAGTGCTACAAATGGATTAGAACAAACACAGATTGACTTTGGTATAATTGCAAATACGTTGAGTACAGTCATAACAGATTCAACAATAAGAAATAATTCGTTCACATATACAGGAACAACAATACCGCCAAACACATATAAAGTTTATACCACATTTGCGGACGTAGCGTTCTATATAATAGACAACGATAATATTTACTTTAAAGGTAATACAGTAGCATAATGAGTTTTCCATATAGTAATCCACTCTCGGCGTCGAGACAAAATTTCCAACTATCATTAGAACCAACTTCTAATTTTGGTATAACCTATTCTGTATCTAATACAGGTGGTTATATGGAGGTTGCCAACCTATCTGACTTGGTATGGAACTTTTCAGGACAAACAGGTTTTATAACAGGTTCAACAATACCTATCCAATTTTTTAAAGGTACTGGCGCAGGTTATTCACCTGATATTTTAACTTTAAATTCGGACTATTGGTCAACAGGTAGAAGAAGATTGGGTATGTTGGCTTATGTGTATGAGAGCAATACTTTTTATCAATTTCAAATTGACAATTATCAAACCATTTGGGATAATGCAACAGGTGCAACAAATACTGTAATCTTTAGTGATTACGGCGCAAATGTTAGGTCAACAACACCTCAAGGGGTTGATTTAATTACCGCATGGACTGGCTCAACAATTGAAGGACAAAATGGCGCAACAAGAAACGATTCAAATTGGATTATTTTTAATGGTTCATACCCTGTAATTACAGGTGGTACCTATTCGGGTAATACACTTGTTTTTGTAACGAATACAGGTTCGGTAATTCAAGTCACAGGTATAACATCAGCTTCAGGAGCGGGTGTGACAGGTGGTACTTTGGATTATGATGCGGGTAATTTAGAACTTTATAATGCCACAGGTGGAACCGTAACAATTACAGGTTTAACCGACACATATATTACAGGAGGTACGTTTAGTAGCTCTGCGGAAACATTAACCTTAGTTAATAACTATGGGGGTATTGTTACGATAACAGGATTTACAACAAATGCTGGTACAAGTGGTAGTTCGGGCTCTTCGGGCTCAAGCGGCTCTTCAGGCTCAAGTGGTTCAAGTGGTTCAAGTGGTAGTTCAGGTACAAGTGGAACCTCTTCTGACTATGCTGGTTTATCTACGGATTGTATAACTTTAAGTGGATTAACCGTTGGGTTAAATACAACTTTAAATGTAGGACCGTCACTTTCTTATACCATAGGACAAAGTGTGCTTGTTGCAAATAGTGTCACTAACTATTTCACAGGTCAAGTTGTTAGTTATAATCCTTTAACGGGTGTTTTAGTATTACAAGTAACTGCAATATCAGGAACGGGAACTTTTTGTAATTGGGAAACTAACTTAGAAGGAGCTTCAGGAGGAGATGGTTCTTCAGGTAGTTCTGGCTCTTCAGGTAGTTCAGGTTCTTCAGGAACTTCGGGTTCAAGCGGTTCTTCAGGTACTAGTGGTAGTTCGGGTTCGTCAGGAACATCAGGTTCTGGAAGTTCGGGTTCGTCAGGCTCAAGCGGTAGTTCGGGTACTAGCGGTTCAAGTGGAACATCGGGTTCATCAGGAACAAGTGGAACGTCAGGTTCTTCAGGGACTAGCGGAAGTTCAGGTTCTTCGGGAACATCAGGTTCAAGTGGTTCTTCGGGAACATCAGGCTCAAGTGGTTCTTCAGGTACTAGTGGAATTTCGGGTAGTTCAGGGACAAGTGGTTCTTCAGGTACTAGTGGAAGTTCGGGTAGTTC
>ENA-OSIY01000694-OSIY01000694.1-marine-metagenome-genome-assembly--contig:-NODE-694-length-18585-cov-9.557327_pt1 | contig 18585 bp, 14 predicted proteins | sample MGYA00237884_ERZ534233 | MGnify/ENA primary metagenome ERZ534233 (study PRJEB26412, sample SAMN06343840) | marine metagenome | isolation source: estuarine water | place: USA: Columbia River Estuary... | reverse complement strand
CTGTTCTGCTCGTCACTGCCTGTCTCAGTCTTATCTCATCCTGAATCCCGAATCCCGAATCTCGCATCCCGAATCTGCCCTTCACTGCCTTTCACTGCCTTTCACTGCCTTTCACTGCCCTTCCCTGCCTTTCACTGCCTTTCACTGCCCTTCACTGCCTTTCACTGCCTTTCACTGCCCTTCACTGCCCTTCACTGCCTTTCACTGCCTTTCACTGCCTTTCTCTATGCTTTGTGCACATGCCCTGGCAATGGCTTGTCTAGCAACACACTCATATCGCGAGCGATGGCATTTAACGCGGATAGATCAATACCCGTTTCGATACCCATCTCAGTCAACATAAACACCACATCTTCGGTAGCGACGTTTCCGCTGGCACCCTTAGCATAGGGGCAACCACCGAGTCCGCCAACCGAACTATCGACCACTGAGATGCCCATCTGCAAAGACACCAGTATATTGGCCAGTGCCTGACCATAGGTATCATGGCAATGCACTGCCAATTGTGATGCAGGGACTTGTTTCATCACCGTTTCTAGTAGGTGCGCCATACGAATAGGTGTTCCCTTACCGATGGTGTCACCCAAAGAAACCTCATAACAACCCATATCGATTAACTGTTTACTAATATCGGCACAACGTTGGGCATCCATTGGACCATCATAGGGGCAATCTAAGACCGTGCTCACGTATCCACGGACCCGCATACCAGCGGCGAGCGCCTGTTCGGTGACCACTTTAATGCGTTCCAAGCTTTCATCGACACTGCAATTGGTATTCTTTAGACAAAAGGCCTCTGACGTCGCAGTAAAAACCGCAATCTCCTTCACTTCCGCTACCAATGCCTGTTCCATACCCCGAGGATTCGGGACCAAGACGGATAGATTGGCGTCAATGTCGCGCGTTTTTGACACGACACTATCGGTATCGGCCATTTGCGGTACCCATTTAGGAGACACAAAACTGCCGACTTCGATGTTCTTAACGCCAGCAGTAGCCAACGCGCGAATCAAACCAACGCGCTGATCGGCATCTAACGCCATTGTTTCGTTTTGGAGGCCATCTCGTGGCCCCACTTCCATGATCCGAACGGATGTAGGCAGTTCAGAGAACAGCTTTGTGTTCATGGCACTATTCCTCAATCGTGGTGTCGCGTTCGAAGGTCAAAATCTCTGCGCCTTCTGTAACCGTGTCGCCAGCGCCGTAAAACACCTCTGCAATTTGACCGTCCTGCTCCGCACGGACACTGTGTTCCATTTTCATGGCTTCAAGAATGGCCAATACTTGACCCTCTTTGACTAGCTGTCCTGCAGTAACCATCACGTCCAATACACGGCCCGGCATAGGCGCCAACACGCGCTGAGGACCGGCATTCTGATCCGCTACCTGTGCAAATGGGTCTGCGAAAGCTATCTCCCACTGCGTATCCCAATACAGCTGTACGCGTTTGTGATGCACCATCAGAGGAATGTCTTGTACCCGCCCTTTGATACCCACGCGTAAATAGCCTGGAATCAAGGTCGGATGGTCCAACACCACTGATTCACCTTCCCAAGATACCCGATAACCATTGTTGTCAAGGAAGTGCACCTGTACATCCCATTCACGCTGATCATCTAAGACCAAGTGCATGGGGTGACTGCTGTCCAAATTCATGCGCCAGCCATCGGTTGCCTGCCAAGGGTCACGCGCTACCAAGCGGTGGCCATCAAGCATTAATGCCATCGCTGCACTGGCGATCACTTCTGGTGCCGGTGACAGACGATCGACTGCCATATCATCAGCATGCTCTTCTAGGAACCCTGTATGGACCTGCCCTGCAATGAATGCTGGGTGGCTAATAATGCGTTCTAGATAGGCAATATTGGTATGAATACCCATGACGCGGGTGCTCGATAGCAATGCTTGCAGCTGATCGCAGGCTTGTTGTCGGCTTTCACCCCACACAATCAGTTTGCCTACCATGGGATCATAAAAGGTCGTAATCTGATCACCCGTTACCACGCCCAAATCATAACGGTGGGTAGCGTTGGCCTCAGGTAACCAGAGTCGTTCCAAGGTGCCGGTGCTGGGTAAAAATCCCTGTTCAGGGTTTTCAGCGTACCAACGCACTTCTATTGCATGGCCCTTGTTGGTCAATTCGGACTGTGCTTTAGGCAGCTGTTCACCGCGCGCGACTTGGATTTGCCAAGCCACCAAATCTTCGCCCGTAATCATTTCGGTAACAGGATGTTCAACCTGAAGTCGGGTGTTCATTTCCATAAAATAGAATTGACCATCGGCTGCCATAATAAATTCAACCGTACCCGCGCCCACATAATCAATAGCCTTTGCTGCCTGCACGGCCGCTTCACCCATGGTCTTCCGTAATTCGTCGGACAATCCCGGCGCTGGCGCTTCTTCAACCACTTTTTGGTGGCGACGCTGAATAGAACAATCTCGCTCAAACAAATAGACCGCGTTGCCCAAGGTGTCGCCAAATACCTGAATCTCAACGTGTCTGGGTCGAATAACAAACTTTTCAATCAGGATGCGGTCGTCACCAAAGGCGTTCATCGCTTCACGACGGGCACTGGCTAGCGCGGCATCAAATTCTGCTAACTCAGGCACCATACGCATGCCCTTGCCACCGCCACCGGCAGACGCTTTGATCATCACTGGAAATCCGATGTCAATCGCAGAGTCGCGTAAAATAGCATCGTCCTGTGCTTCACCATGGTAGCCGGGGACCAAAGGCACACCCGCTTTTTCCATCAACTGTTTTGACAGTGCCTTAGAACCCATCTGTTCAATGGCGTGGATATTGGGTCCAATGAACACGATACCTTCGTCATGACAGCGCTGCGCAAAATGGGCGTTTTCAGACAAAAATCCATAGCCCGGGTGAATACCCTCGGCGCCGCTGGCTTTGGCCACCGCAATAATTTTTTCGATGTCTAAATAACTTTTTGAGGGTTCTGGGGCACCAATATCGTATGCCTCATCACAAATTTGTACGTGCTGCGCATGACGGTCTGCATCTGAAAATACGGCAATGCTGCGAATGCCCATGGCGCGACAAGTCCGTGCAATACGGCAGGCGATTTCGCCTCGGTTGGCAATTAATATTCGTCTCATGAAGTCCACCCTGGCTTTTGCTTATTCAAAAAGGCCGACAACCCGTCTTGGCCTTCTGGTGACACCCGCTGACGGGCAATCATATCAATGGTCATATCTCTACAAGCGTCTTGATCCGTGCTGTGCGACACATTGGCAATCAGTTGTTTGGCATCTTTTTGCGCAATAGGTCCACCTGACAGAAGATTGCGGACCAGTCCATCAATGACACTGTCTAATGTATCTTCTGTTGCAATCTCGGCTACCAATCCCAGTTCACGTGCTCGGGCGCTATCAAACCGTTCCGCTGTTTGAAAATAACGGCGCGCCTGACGTGCACCAATGGCGTCGATCACAAATGGGCTGATCGTGGCAGGCGTTAGACCTAACCGCACTTCAGACAAACAGAATAGCGACTGATCGCTTGCAACCACCATGTCACAACAGGCCAGAAGACCCACGCCGCCGCCAAAAGCAGCGCCTTGGCAGCGCGCAATGGTTGGCTTAGACAAATCATTTAATGTGCGCATCAACAAGGCCAATCGGGCAGCATCCGCGCGATTGTCTTCTTCTGAATAGGACGCCATGCTGCGCATCCAGTTTAAATCTGCACCTGCGCAAAAATGCTTTCCTTGGCCACTGAGAATCACCACCCGAACGCTATCGTCTGCGTCTAGCTTTTGAAGCAACGCGGTGAGATCCGATATCAAATGATCATTAAACGCGTTGGACAGTTCTGGACGGTTTAACGACAGGCGTGCGACCGGACCTTCTTGTGTCAACAGTAATTCGCTCATCGGTTACATCCTAAATATGCCAAAAGTGGTCTTGTCATTGGTTTTATTGGCTGCGGTTGCTAACCCTAAAGCTAACAGCCTACGCGTATCCCGAGGATCAATAACGCCATCGTCCCATAGCCGTGCCGATGAATAATAGGGATGACCCTGTTCATCATATTGGGCACGAATAGGGTCTTTAAAGGTCGCCTCGTCTTCTACCGACCAGGTACCACCCTTGGCTTCAATCGCACTGCGACGCACTTGTGCCAATACACCCGCTGCTTGTTCGCCACCCATCACGGAAATACGTGAGTTGGGCCACATCCACAGGAACCGTGGGTCGTATGCACGGCCACACATACCGTAGTTACCGGCACCAAAACTGCCGCCGACCACCACCGTAAACTTAGGCACATTGGCACAGGCAACAGCCGTCACCATCTTGGCGCCGTCTTTGGCAATGCCGCCATTTTCATACTTCTTACCCACCATAAAGCCAGTGATGTTCTGTAAGAACACCAATGGAATCTGGCGTTGGCAGCACAACTCAATAAAGTGCGCACCTTTTAAGGCTGATTCACTGAACAGAATGCCGTTGTTTGCAATGATGCCAACGGGCATGCCTTGAATGTGAGCGAATCCGGTGATTAAAGTCTTGCCATATAAGGGTTTAAATTCGTCAAACTGGCTATCGTCTACCAAACGCACAATGATCTCGCGAATATCAAAAGGCTTTTTCGCATCGGCAGGCACCACACCCAGCAATTCATCTTGCGGGTACTGTGGCTCTTTCCATTCATTGGGTTGATCTTGACGTGGGCGCGGACCCAAATTACTGACCAGACGCCGGGCTTGGGCTAAGGCATGTCGGTCGTTTTCAGCCAAATAGTCGGCAACACCCGAAATTTGGGTATGCACCTCTGCGCCACCCAATTCTTCAGCGGTAACCTCTTCGCCCGTGGCCGCTTTCACCAAAGGAGGGCCACCCAAAAAGATGGTGCCTTGGTTGCGCACGATAATGGATTCATCACACATGGCAGGCACATAGGCGCCACCGGCGGTACAGCTGCCCATTACGACCGCTAACTGCGAAATGCCCTGAGAGGACATCTGTGCTTGGTTAAAGAAGATGCGACCAAAATCGTCTTTGTCAGGAAATACTTCATCCTGCATGGGCAAGAATGCACCGCCAGAATCCACCAAATAGATACAGGGTAAATTATTCTGTGTGGCGACTTCCTGTGCGCGTAGGTGCTTTTTAACCGTCATCGGATAATAGGTGCCACCCTTTACGGTCGCGTCGTTAGCTACGACCATGACTTCACGGCCGTTCACCCGACCGACACCCGCGACCATGCCCGCACTCGACACCTCGCCACCATACATACCCCAGGCAGCCAACTGGCCAATTTCCAAAAACGGCGATCCAGCATCCAATAGATACTGAATACGGTCTCTGGCCAACAGTTTACCGCGACCTTGGTGCTTTTCTCTCGCTGCATCTGAGCCGCCACGAGACACCATAGCAATGGTTTTATTGAGGTCTTCGACCAGACCAGCCATTTTTTGATAGTTTTCTTTGAATTCGGCGCTTTGCACCATCAAGCTCGATTTATACACGTGATCACCGTCCCAATGCTTTAGCAATGACGATCTTCTGGATTTCAGAAGTGCCTTCATAAATACGCGTAACACGGACGTCACGGTAAATACGTTCTAATGGAAAGTCAGACAGGTAGCCATAGCCACCCAATACCTGAATCGCTTCGCTACAGATCCACTCGGCATTGTCTGAGGCAAATAACTTGGCCATACAGGCTTCTTTTAGACAGGGTTGGCCAGCGTCTTTCAAACGTGCTGCGTGCAACACCAACTGACGGGCTGCCTCTAAACGCGTGGCCATTTCTGCCAATTTAAACTGAATCGCCTGGTGGTTAAAAATTTCGGTACCAAATGATTTGCGTTCTTTTGCATACTGCAATGCCGCGTCAAAAGACGCACGGGCCATGCCTACCGCCTGAGACGCGATGCCAATGCGGCCGCCCTCGAGGTTGGCTAACGCGATGCGATAACCGTCGCCCGGGTTGCCCAACATGGCTGATGCTGGCAGCCGCACCTGGTCAAATTGCAACAAGGCGGTATCAGAACTACGCTGCCCCATTTTTTCTTCAACGGACGCGACAAGATACCCTTCGCTGTCAGAAGGGACTAAAAACGCCGACAACCCACGCTTGCCTGCAGCGGGATCAGTGACCGCAAATACGATGGCCACTTTGGCGAATTTGCCATTGGTAATAAATTGTTTGGAGCCACTGAGCAACCAGTCATCACCGTCTTTCACCGCTTTGGTCTGCAATGCAGAGGCATCACTGCCCGCTTGGGGTTCGGTAAGACAAAACGCGCCCAGCATGTCGCCGGTCGCCAATGGCACCAACCACTGTTCTTTCTGGGCCTCTGTGCCGAAGGCAGCAATAGGACCGCACACCACCGAGTTCATGACAGACACGATGGTGGAACAGCCGCCATCCCCTGCTGCAATTTCTTCAATGGCCATTGCCAAGGTTTCATAACCCAATGCCGTGCCGCCGTATTCTTCAGGCACCAACATCCCAAACAAACCCAATTCACCCAGCTGCATGATTTCATCAATCGGGTGAATGTGTTCTTTGTCCCAACGGGCTGCGTTAGGTGCTAAAACATTGCGAGAAAAATCGCGAGCGGTTTTGACCACTAATTCCTGCATGACTGTCTCCAAACGGGTGGCTATTAACGCGTTTCGTTAAACAATTCGCGACCGATCAACATCCGGCGGATCTCTGAGGTGCCTGCACCAATTTCATATAACTTGGCATCACGCAACAACCGACCGGTTGGGAAATCATTGATATAGCCATTGCCACCTAGAATTTGAATCGCATCCAGTGCCAACTTGGTGGCATTTTCTGCGGCATACAAAATGGCTGCGGCAGCGTCTTTTCGGGTGGTTTCGCCACGATCACAGGCTTGTCCTACCGCGTATACATAGGCCTTTGACGCATTCAACAGGGTGTACATGTCCGCCACTTTGCCTTGAATCAATTGGAACTCACCAATAGATTGGCCGAACTGTTCGCGGTCGTGGATATAAGGAATCACCACATCCATGCAAGCTTCCATGATGCCGATAGGACCAGCTGCCAATACGGCACGCTCATAATCAAGACCAGACATCAGCACACGAACACCACCATTTAACGCACCCATAACATTGGCTTCTGGCACTTCGCAGTTGTCAAAAATCAATTCGGCCGTTGGTGAGCCACGCATGCCCAATTTGTCGAGTTTCTGCCCGACTGAGAATCCAGGAAAATCTTTTTCAACGATAAAGGCGGTAATACCTTTTGAGCCTGCTGCAGGATCAGTCTTGGCATAGACCACAATCACATCAGCGTCAGAGCCGTTGGTGATCCACATTTTGGTACCGTTGAGGATATATTTATCCCCTTGCTTCTCGGCTTTCAATTTCATGCTGACCACATCCGATCCGGCACCCGGCTCGCTCATCGCCAAGGCACCAATCGAGGTGCCGGCCATCAAACCAGGTAGATACTGGTCTTTTTGAGCCTGTGTGCCGTTGCGGCGAATTTGATTCACGCAGAGGTTTGAAAAAGCACCATAGCTCAAACCTACAGAAGCAGATGCACGGCTAATTTCTTCCAAGGCAACCATGTGAGCCAAATAGCCCAAACCGGTACCGCCATTTTCTTCTTCAACCGTAATACCGAGCAGACCCATGTCACCCATCTTTTCCCACAGGTCGAGCGGGAATGTGTCAGTGCGATCTATTTCAGCGGCACGTGGCGCGATCTCTGCCTCAGCGAAAGCGCGAACACTCTCACGCAACATATCGATGGTCTCGCCCAAATTAAAGTTTAAACGTGGATAATGGCTCATGGTTGTCTCCGGTTCTTATGTCTTATTCAGTCAATTGGGTTGTTCATTTCTGTCGTACTGTGATGTTCTATCTCGCTAATCGCCTAGGCAATTAGCTTTTAAAATTCGATGTCACTTCGTTCATAACCTTTTTTCGCATCTGGCTTTCCGTGCTTTTCACATCTCACATCTCGTATCTGGCATCCCGCATCCCTTATCTCGTATCTCGTATCTCGTATCTCGTATCTGGCATCCCGTATCCCGTATCCTGTATCCCGCATCTCGCATCTGCTCTTATCTGCTCTTATCTGCCCTTCTCTGCCTTTCTCTGCCCTTCTCTGCCTTTCTCTGCCCTTCAAGACCTTTCCCTATCGATACCTTTGCTTCGCAAGGTCGCTAAGCATTCGTGCTCTGCCACGCGCAATTCAATAATGGTCTGCTCAATCTCTTGACGCTGGGATTCAAGCTTGCGCCGATGCTCGCTGAGCTTGTCATAATAGCGCTCTAACTGCGGTACTTCGTCAGCAGCGTTTTCATACAACTCAATGAGGTCGTGAATTTCGGCTAACGAGAACCCTAATTTTTTACCACGGACGATCAACTTGACCCGAGCACGATCCTTACGGCTGTACAGGCGCTTGGTGCCCTGCCGTTCTGGATCTAATAGCGCGCGGTCTTCATAGAAGCGTATGGCACGCGTCGTTAAATCGAATTCTTTGGCCAAATCCGAAATGCTGTACTGTGGCGTCATGTTGGTTACTGCATTCATTTGCGGTTCTCTACCATCTATAATAGGCCAGTCATAGGCAATCAACGGAACAAACTTTTACGCTAAGGGAAGCCATAATGGGGATGATAATCACATCGCTTATCAGGCAGTAACCCTTAGATTATCTGACTTAAATGGGTCAAAAGCCCTATCAGTCATCTCCGTTCAATTGTGCACCTAAGGTTGACGTTAACGTAAAGGTATAATATCTTGCACGCAAATGAAAGACTTGCTGTTAAATTTGAATCTGTACCCCATGACACACCGATTTGAGGATTTATGATGACGCGTCCACTCCGTATGGTCACAGCCGCTTCTTTGTTTGATGGCCACGATGCCGCTATTAATATGATGCGCCGCTTAATTCAGGCACAGGGTGTTGAAGTCATTCACCTCGGTCATAACCGATCTGTTGACGACATTGTGCGTGCTGCAATTCAAGAAGATGCTGATGCCATTGCACTGAGTTCCTATCAGGGTGGGCACATGGAGTTCTTCCGTTACCTGCACAAAAGCCTCCATGAGGCGGGCTGTGCACACGTGGCGATCATTGGCGGTGGCGGCGGTACGATCACCCCAGAAGAAATCGCAGCGTTAGAAGCTGACGGCATTACCCGTATTTATCATCCAGATGACGGCCTCAAGTTAGGCTTGCCTGGCATGATTGAAGACACCATGAAGCAGGTGGCAGCGCACCACAAAGCCTTTCCTCGGCAAAACGCGTCAACCCGTGACAGCCAAATCGCACACGACTTGTCGCTGCTAGAAAATGGTGACGAAGTTGCCTATAGCCCAACTACCGCATCCAAAGAGATTCCAGTCATCGGCATCACCGGTACTGGCGGTGCGGGTAAGAGCAGTCTAACCGACGAGTTATTGCTGCGCTTTGTTCAGTACAGTGACAAAAAAATAGCCGTATTGGCTGTCGATCCGAGTCGTCGTCGTACAGGTGGCGCGCTATTGGGCGACCGTATCCGTATGAATGCCCTGTCCAATCCGCAGCTGTTTATGCGTTCCATGGCGACGCGCCGTCAAAACCTAGCGACCAGTAAAACCCTAAAAAACTGTATTGATTACCTCAAAAGCCAAGATTTTGATTTGATCGTGGTTGAAACGGCAGGTATTGGCCAAAGCGATACCGAAATTGTCGACCTCGTGGATATGCCACTGTATGTGATGACCAGCGAATATGGTGCGGCCAGTCAGCTAGAAAAAATCGACATGCTCGATTACGCACAATTTATTGTTATCAACAAATTCGATAAGAAAGGCTCTGAAGACGCATTACGTGACGTACGTAAGCAGTGGCGCCGTAACCGCAATGTCTTTGATGTGGATGACCAGTCTGTGCCTGTGGTGGCGACCATGGCAAGTCAGTTCAATGACCCAGGCGTTAATTGGCTGTATCAGCGCGTTATCGATTCACTGACCAAAACCCACCAGCTAGACAGGGCTGAATGGCTGCCAACGGCACCCTTCACCTTCCAGACACCACGGGTCAACATCGTCGTCCCAGGATCGCGTCAGCGTTACCTGTCGGAAATTTCTGATCTGGGCAGAAAGCTCAATCAACAATCCGATGATCAAGCAGATGTGGCCAGCAAGATTCAACACATCACCACTGTTTTGCGTTTAATGGGCGTCACCGTCACCGACTTAGAACCCGTCGCAGCAGACCAACAGTCGTCTGCTAATGCTGCACTCATTGAGCAGTACCATGTCTCATTAGAACTGCTGACCTTAGAGAACAAACGCCTGTTACAGAAGTGGCCCACACAATCTGAATCCTTTACCCGTGAACACTTTGAATATGAAGTGCGTGGCAAGAAAATTACGGGCGACAACTACCGCACCAGCCTGTCTCAATTACAGATTCCCAAGGTTGCCACACCCAAGTTCAGCAGCTGGGGAGAAACACTGAAGTTTTTGACCCGCGAAAACCTGCCGGGCAGCTATCCCTTTACCGCAGGCGTGTTCCCTTATCGTCGCACGGGGGAAGATCCGATTCGTATGTTCGCCGGTGAAGGCAGCCCTGAACGCACCAATCGCCGTTTTCATTACTTGGCAGCTGGACAGCCCGCTAACCGTCTGTCTACCGCTTTTGACAGTGTGACCCTGTATGGCGAAGATCCTGCTATTCGCCCGGATATCTACGGCAAGATTGGTAATTCAGGTGTTTCTATTGCCACCTTGGACGACATGAAAAAGCTGTATTCAGGTTTTGATCTGTGTGCGCCCAACACCTCTGTGTCTATGACCATCAACGGCCCTGCCCCAATTATTTTGGCGATGTTCGTCAACACCGCTGTGGACCAGCAGGTTGAAACCTACCTTAAGGCCAACGGCTTGTGGGATGCAGCGCAGAAGAAAATTACCGACATTATTGGTGAGCAGCCTCAGTATTTGGGCGGTCTTCCTGAGAATCACGACGGATTGGGTCTGGGATTGTTGGGTATTACCGGTGATCAACTACTGGATGCCGATACCTACCAACGCATCAAAGCAGACACCCTTACCAAGATTCGCGGAACGGTTCAGGCTGATATTTTGAAAGAAGACCAGGCGCAAAACACCTGTATTTTCTCGACTGAGTTTGCTTTGCACATGATGGGTGATATTCAAACCTACTTTACCCACAATCAGGTGCGCAACTTCTATTCCGTGTCCATCAGCGGCTATCACATAGCAGAAGCTGGCGCGAATCCAATATCTCAGCTGGCATTCACACTGGCCAACGGCTTTACACTGGTTGAATACTACTTGGCGCGCGGATTGAATATTGACGACTTCGCACCCAATCTGAGCTTCTTCTTTAGCAATGGTATGGACCCTGAGTATTCTGTCATTGGCCGCGTTGCTCGCCGTATCTGGGCCCGCGCAATGAAAGAACGCTATGGTGCCAGCGCGCGTTCGCAGATGCTGAAATACCACATTCAGACCTCGGGTCGCAGCCTCCATGCGCAAGAAATCCAATTTAACGATATCCGCACCACATTACAGGCCCTGTATGCCTTGTTTGATAACTGCAACAGCCTTCATACCAATGCCTATGATGAAGCGATCACCACGCCCACTGAAGAGTCTGTGCGTCGCGCAGTAGCCATTCAGTTGATTATCGGACGCGAGTTGGGCCTCAATTTCTGCGAAAACCCATTACAGGGCTCTTTCGCCATAGAACAGCTCACTGACCTGGTTGAAGAAGCCGTACTCACCGAGTTTGATAGCCTCAATGAGCGCGGTGGTGTGCTAGGCGCCATGGATACCATGTATCAGCGCAGCAAGATTCAAGATGAATCCATGCTCTATGAGCACATGAAGCATGATGGACGCTTACCTATCGTGGGTGTGAACACCTTCTTGTCTGACAATCCGGAAGCGCCGACTGTCATTGAACTGGCACGATCAACCGAAGAAGAGAAGATGCAGCAAATCGAACAGTTAGCGAAGTTCCAAAACCGCTATGGCGATCGAACTGATGCAGTTCTGGAAACCCTTCGTGAGACGGCACGCGCACGTGGCAATACCTTTGAAATCCTTATTGATGCCGTGAAGGTTGCATCCTTGGGACAGCTATCAGGTGCCCTTTACCATGTTGGCGGTCAGTACCGCAGAAATATGTAAGCATCACACTGACAACAAAAAGGCGGCCACTGGCCGCCTTTTTAATGAATGGTTTTTGACTAGGTTTTAGAACCTGTTTTTACTCGTATCCCGCATCACGTATCATGCATCTCGCAGCACGCATCTTGTATCTCTTATTTCGAATCCCGCATCCCGCATCTCGAATCTGTGTCTTGCTGCCCTTTTAGCAGACTGCTGCTATGGCATCACAAAGATAATCAAGATTAGCACTGCTGATGCCTGCGATATTGATACGACCAGAGGACACCATGTAGATACCGTATTCAGATTTTAACCGGGCAACCTGCGCTGGATTAAGACCAGAAAATGAGAACATGCCATTTTGATTCAGCACGAAACTAAAATCCTGCGCCACGTTCAATTCAGCCAGTTTATCGACCAATTTGACGCGCAAATCACGGATACGATTACGCATGTCCGCTACTTCACCTAACCACTGCTCTCGTAACGCATCGTCGTTCAAAATAGTGGCAACCACCAAGGCACCATGTGCAGGTGGATTAGAATAGTTGGCACGAATCACTGACTTCATTTGAGAAAAAGCAGTCTGAGCTTCGCCCGCATCACGACCCACAAGCGTCAATGCACCGACACGCTCATTGTATAGGCCGAAGTTTTTAGAAAACGAGCTGGCTACTAGGAGTTCATCAACCCGAGCAACGAAGGCGCGCAAACCAGATGCATCTTCCTCAACACCCTCAGCGAAACCCTGATAAGCAAAGTCAAACATGGGCAGCCAGCGCTTCTCTTGAGCCAATGCGGCTAATTGCTGCCACTGGCTATCACTTGGATCAAAGCCTGTCGGGTTATGGCAGCATCCGTGCAATAACACCACGTCACCCGCTGGTACCTTTTTCAAATCGCTATAGAAGCCATCAAAGTCGAGACTCTGAGATTCTGCATCGTAATATCGGTAGGTTTTGCACTCAATGCCGGCTGCTTGAAAAATGGCCGTATGGTTTGCCCAGGTCGGGTTACTGATCCAAACGCGCTTAACCTTCAGTTGGCTAGCTAAGAATTCAGCACCTACTCTCAGTGCACCCGTACCACCTGGTGCCTGTGCAGTTACTGCCCGACCACTATCAATAAGGTCAGACTTTTCGCCAAACAATAAACCGCGAACGGCACGACTATAGGCTTCAAGACCAGAAATACTGAGATAGCCTTTGCTGACCTCAGATTCCAACAAGCGGGATTCTGCAATTTTTACAGAAGCCAAAATCGGGGTTGTGCCCTGGTCATCTCTAAACACACCGACACCCAAATTCACCTTTATGTCGCGGGTATCCGCATGAAAGGCATCATTTAGACCCAAAATAGGATCAGCTGGTGCTGCAACAATGTGTTCAAACATAGGAGAATCGACTCTCTGGAAGTAACAGGTTGTATGCCCTTCGGGCGTGAAGCAATATTATAAGCAAGCGGCGTTGATAGTCACGGGAAACTACTAACCCCCAGAAAAAAATGTTCGGTCAGAATAATAAGTTTAAGCAATTCTAGCCTTAAATTTTTCTGCATCATTGCTATCTATACTGTGCATTGCACTATAAAGAAGGACGGAAATGATAATATAAAAATAGGTAAATGGTTTATGTTCAAACAATGCAATACTTAATCCTGAAGCAAAGTAAACAATCAATAAAACAATCGCTGCCTCACCTAGAAACTGCGCCTGGTTAGAGGGGTGGCGCCTTGTATAAAGATAGAAATAGATCAAAGAACCAAATAGTAAAAACAAAGAAAAAACCCCAAAAATACCTTTTTCAACAGCAACATTTAGCCACTCATTATGAGGGTTTTTCCACTTACCTACCTCGCCGCCAAATTTATATCCATTTTTCCGCAGTTCATTTACTCCCTCTTTATAACTTGATAACCCAGAACCTAAAACTGGTCGCTCTTTTATTAATAAACCAGCAGCAATCCCCATATCAATCCGAGCACCAATGCTAGTATGGAGGTTTCCTGAAAGCATGAGATCAACATCAATTACCATTGCGGTAATCCGATTTTTTAAAACTGGCGTGTTGTAAACAACCAAAGATAGAAAAACAGAAGCCAAGGCAACACCAATAAATGCACTCTTCAAACTAAATGATTTAGAGCCAAAAAGCAAAAACATAAAAATAAATGGGATAGATAACATCGGCCCTCTACTTCCGCTTAAAAGAGAAGCTATAAAAAATAGAATAAATGCTATCGCAAGAAACGAACGGTCTTTTTTATTAACAAGATGAATAGCACCTATTAAGGAAATGCCTGATAGTGCTAGGGATAGCGCGCCAAACCTAATAGGCTGCAACCCTCCAACGGCTCGCCCATAGAAAGTATGTTCAACAAAATGATTACCAAATGTATAAGGGGCTGCGTTAAAATATTCCCAACTGATCACTTGATAGACCGCAACAATAAAAACAAAAGAGCCAATAAACAGAAACATTTTTGGCATATAATGTATAAAGTTAAAATTCATTTTTCGAAGAAAAACTAAAATAGGTATACTTAAAGCAAACGCACTATAGGCCTCATTTTTTACCAGTGCATCGCGAGTAACATCAAAAATAAACAACCAAACCACTGAAATCAATGAAAACATAAAAAAACTTAACACCAAAAAATACTCATAAGTCATCAATTTTTGCGATTTTTCTGGAGATATAGAAATATAGATAACCGATACGACAAACAAAATGATTAACAACCCTGTGGCGACGTCGGTATTTAGAAATAGCGACAATATAAGCAAGCCAATTAGAATTGCCATATTTCGTTGATTTATTATTTCAATCAATTCAATAACACCTATTTAACTGAGATCTTGGATTAACTGAATAATTTCGCTGGTCGATACGTCCTTAGTCCTTGGGAAATAAACGACTTCGCAAAGATCCTTAAAGCCATCAAACTTCCCCTGCCAATCGTCACCCATAACCAAAACATCAGCGCCGTATTTTTTAATATACTCGCCTTTTTTCTCTAGAGACTCCTCGACAAATACCTCATCAACACAATACAAACTATTAAGAATTTTTAGACGATGCTCCTGACGGTATACCGGATACCTACCCTTTTTGGTCATATTCAGCTCATCAGATGAAACACCCACAATAAGGTGCGTACCTAGTTCTTTTGCTCTTTCAAGGATGTTGACATGGCCAATGTGGAAAATATCAAATGTCCCAAAAGTTATAACTCTTTTACCTTTATGATCTTCCATACCGTTCTCTTGGTAGCTCCACACACGTTATTGGACATATTTATATTTGATTGCGATTATACATACCCTAAGGGCAAGAAACAGTAGCTCTATCGACCTTTAGGTCGATAAACCTAACTTAGATTCAGATCCAATTTCAGTATATAATCACAAAAAATCACCGTCATACCTAATAGTATGCCGTTGCCATCAATTTCCAAAAAAAGGCAAATGAACTTAATCTATGAAAATATTCCGACCGAAGCCAAATTTCGAAACGCTAAAACGGCAGTTATTGGATGTGATATCGATTCTGGATGCTAACGATATCCGCTATCACCTTGAAGGAGGAACATTGCTCGGTATAGTAAGGGATGGAATGCTACTTCCGTGGGATCATGACACTGATATATCAATCATGCACGACGATCTAGTCAGATTCCTATCGTTACTGCCCGCTTTAAAGAAAAGTGGCTGGCGAATCAGTGTGAGAAGACTCGAAAAAGATTGTTCCTTTGGAAATGAAGGTGAAGTTCGGTTAATTAAAATTAAGGATAGATTTCTCGGCCTAATTGCAGGGGAAAATGTCTTAGACATTTTTGTGAAGTTTAGAAAAGATGATCATGTCTATTGGGTTGCAAAGAACAACACTATGAAAGTAGCCAACGTACATTACAATGGCTTTGATGAAATCATGTGGGAAGGAAAAAAACTAAAAGCCCCACATCAACATAAAGAATACCTAACTTCAAAGTATGGTGAATGGAATACCATAGTAAAAGAATGGGATTGCACCATGGAACACACTATCGTACGAGATTGAACTCACTGGTTTACATGGTACTTAGAAAAAGCGCTTCATTCTTCGTTTAACTTTATAATCTCGCAACCAATTTTTAGGTGCTGGTTTAAGTGACAGAATACCTTGGTCTACATGATCTTCAATGGCATCCAAAACTCTCTCTGAGGACTTTCCGTCTTGATAAGGATGCATCTGCTCAAGATAATCATCCCCTGCAGTCTTACGGGCCATATAATTTTCAGTAACCGTCATCAATGAGGAAAATAATTGTGTCGAATCTGTGAAATTGTAAGTATGAGGTCCAGGCACCTTGGTATTAAAAGTAATCACAGGCTTTCTAAGGAATAGACTTTCGACGACAACAGAGGATGTGTCAGTTAAAACAATGTCTGCTACGGACAATAGCGATAATAAATCATGACTATCTGAAATCACCAGATTCTCGTTTTGCGATTCCACATACCTTAATACAGTTTCATTATCTTGAATTGGATGAAATTTCACAATGAACTTATAGCCACCTGTTTTGGAAATTTCAATTATCTTCGAATGCAAAACAGAGGTGCTTGTTAATGACTTGCTAAAGGTAGGCGCGTAAAGCACTGTAATTGGCGAACCAAGGACTTTTCGCTCATCAATTAAATCAACAACAGGATCTAGTTTAGGCCAACCTGTTTCCACAACTCTAAAAAACTTTCGCTTCACACTCTCCATTGCAAACCAATCTGTCGTAATCGGACCGTGAGTACAATATAAGTCAAAAAAGCCTCTTATTCGAAAATGACCTTTCTTTTCAATTCCAAAACCGTGAAACACCTGTACCTTACTACCAGGCCAATATGCGGGTAGCCAGTTGCCCGGGCACAATATTGCATCTGGTACGTAATCGAAAACCTCTTGCTCTGAACATAATTGCAATTCGTCGGGCAAGAGATTGTCACTTGAAATCTGATACAAAAACCATGCAACAGAATCTCCCCTCCTCTCAATCTCAGCTTGTATCGGCCTAAGAATAGCGAAAGAATATAACTGTTCGACAAAAAAAATGTATTTCCTACTCATGCCTATTTTTTAGACCCATAAAATAATTATCGTATAATCAACCTAGTTGAATCTTTTTATAGACACCTATAATTGAATCCGCCTCAACCTCAGCAGAGAATTCTTGTTTCACTTTATTCATGCCACTAATGCCCATCCCACTTAGCAATGATTCATTAGACAATGCAGTAGATAATACCTCTGTAAACCCTTCTAAATCATCAGTATTTACTAGCCATCCATTCACCCCGGGATCAATCATTTGCCCATACGCCCCTGTCCTACTTGCAATTACGGGCTTCCCGCAGGCCATTGCCTCTAGCGGCACCATACCAAAGCCTTCATATCTAGCCGGTGCGGTCACAAGTGACATTGCATTATAGATCTTTGGCATGTCATTAAATGGCACTTCGTCCAGCCATTCAAACCGGTCGGACAATCCAGCGGCACCAATGTCACCCATTAATTCCCGCTTAAACGATTGATATTTTCGCGTCGTTTTCCCGACTATTACTGCCCGGAAATTGGGATGCTTCGGTAATATAGAAAGCATTGCAGAAACAAACAAATCCGTACCCTTTTCTGGCCGTACCCGACCGAAGATACCTATATGGTGTGTTCCTGACATGCCATAACGCGATAGAAACGCTTCATCTAATGGCATGGGATGGAACTTGGAACAATCTACACCATGAGGAATGGTCGCTATAACTGGTTTAACAAACGAGGCTGCCTCATCGCTAGTGGCAATGATGGCATCCATTTTTGAAATAAGCCAACGAGGGTACGCAGAATGGCGTCGTTTAGCAGCACTGGTAAACACAATTTTAATATTGGCTCTGAATAAGTATTTTGCAATGAGCGCCCAACGCATCTCATTGTTACGTCGCACATGCCATATAACGCTCGGACGCTGGGAGTTTGATTGGCGGAGTGAGCGAAACGCCTCCAGTAATCCAAAATGCGCAATGTCTTTTTCACCATTGTTTGATAACAATACAAGTGAAACCTGTCGGTCCAAAATTGGTAATAGAGTACGGATCGTCGTGCTGACGCCTGATATGCGATGGTGCAAATCTGTAACTACGACATCATAGTTTTTAATTGACAACTTTTTGCTCCGTTACAGATTAATCTATGGTTCATTAATGATTATTACATTCACAATTCATCACCAATTTACTCATGGGTGAGAACGAATACTATATACCAAGCGTCAATTTATATCATGAGATGTAGGCTTAATATCAGATTGGTCTAGACGCATGTTTCTTAGACCTGTCTCTTATACACATCTCCGAGCCCACGAGACAGGCAGAAATCTCGTATGCCGTCTTCTGCTTGAAAA
>ENA-OSIY01000690-OSIY01000690.1-marine-metagenome-genome-assembly--contig:-NODE-690-length-18609-cov-6.524174_pt1 | contig 18609 bp, 15 predicted proteins | sample MGYA00237884_ERZ534233 | MGnify/ENA primary metagenome ERZ534233 (study PRJEB26412, sample SAMN06343840) | marine metagenome | isolation source: estuarine water | place: USA: Columbia River Estuary... | reverse complement strand
TGAAGGTGGCCGTACTGTTGGTGCTGGTGTGGTGTCTAAAATCATATAACCACCCATCTACTGATGCAAGAAAGGTCACTTAGGTGGCCTTTTTTATTGGCTGTAGAAAAATAAGGCTTCAACATTAAAAGGAGTAGACGTAATCTAATACCAATCACCATAAGTAATGGCCCACTGGGAAAGCACCAGCCGATTGTATAATAAATAGATAACTGCAAAAGCTTATTAACCACACAGATATATGGTTCTTTCTATTTACCGGCTCAACGTCTCAGGCCCCATTGATTTGAGCTGAACCAACCTGACAGATATTTATGTGCCAATAGCAGACGTAGTTGTATAGTTCAGTGAACGTTCCAGATTAGCAGATTTTAGACAGACAGATTTTATGATCTATTATCTATAATCCCCCGCCTATTTGAAAATTAATAGCCAATGTGTTTAACGAAAGTTGATATATCCTAAAGCTGGGTTATTTCATGTCATTCCCGCGAAGGCGGGAACCCCAAATATCTTCTGTAATTTCAATCAATTCCTAACCAAATCAAAGTACAAGTCTTTCCAGCACGGGTGTAACATGATTGACGTGCCTGTTCTGTCGATTCTCTGTTCCATTCTTTGAGCCTTTTCTCTCAAAGTATTGTGTTATCCATATTTTCAAGTTGCTCAAAATTGACAAATTTATTTAAATTTTATTTCGCGTTAAAGCCATTAACTAGTTTGTTTTTATGTTGATAAATGCGCTGCAGCACATTACTGGTTACCCCAATATTTAGCGGAGTATTGTAATCGTGAGTGATAACGTATTTGCAAGGTAGTTTCATCATGAACTCCTTTCAACTTTTTGATAAGCATATACAACTTTGGCGATATTGAAGAGAATTGAACTGTGCAATTTTCTAGTTGGTTTGAAAGGTTCCCGCCTTCGCGGGATTGACGTGTGGGCACTGTCGGCTGTTCCAGTAAACTTACAGTAGAATAATTCATTACTGACAGACTCTTACTCTCTACCAGGGGACTGTCAGGATAGAACAGTCTCTATCAGCTCAAACCGAAAGTGCGGAGATGGACGCCACACTTGAGAGTGTAAACACCAAGCAACTTTGTCGTATTTTAATTACCAAGCATTCTTGAGATGTAGATAATTGTATTATTATTCGGTTAGATTTTTACCACTGTGCAAGAGGCTCAGCATCCAACTCATAAAATCGGATCCAGTCATATTGGGTGTACATAGGGTAAACATTGCGTTTTTTGTTACCACCAAAATCATGTTGAATTTCATCCTTCGGTATCCAAAAATTAATCATCAATTGGCTGAGATTATTGGGGATAGGGGTGGGGTAAATTTGTGGAGGTACGCAGCTAGGATCGCAATTTAACGCGTCCTGTTTAAGGGACTTTGTTAATACACCGTCGACATACCAGTTGATTTCTGTGGGTATCCATTCGATAGCATAAACGCGCCACTCATCAACGGGGGCAATATTAATTTTGTCCTCCCAAGCGCCCCATTTTCGTGTCGCCCACCACTGCCACGTATTCCTTCCATATATTAAATTGGCTTGAAATTTGTCAGGTCTTCCGCCCTCCAACTCCACATCGATTTCTTCCCATTCACGGGGCTCACCTTCATTAGTGTAAGTAAACAGAGAAGAAATATAACCGGATGCGACAGTCCTAGCTGGGGCTTTCATGCGGGTTTCATAACGACCATATCTTATTTTTTTGCTTTCAGTCGTCCTCAGCTCTCCACAAGAAAACTCATAGGCTGATTTTTGCATCTTATGATCATTAGACCAACCTGGTGCTATTGGCTCTTTTCGAATAATTAAATTGAGCAGTCCATTGTCAACTTTTACCCCTTGGGGTTGAAAACGACAGGCAGCTTCACCGCCTACAGCCCCGTCACCTATTTCCCATATCTGTGTATTGAAGACGTTGAAACGTTCATCTAAGACCAGAGTGAAATCGCTGTAATTACCAGTATAACCTGCATAGGCTATAGGTAAATCATGCGTACTTTTGAAATCTTGAGCTAGCGCATCACCGATACCACTGCTAAGTAACATCATAACGATAACTAGGTTTATTCTTTGTCTAACAGATGTCACATTTGACCTCATTGAGTAACTTAGGCATTTGGCTAGCCTGCTTAGGTAATAATATTGATTAAGAATGCAGATTATATCTGCCAACACTGTACAAATAATAGTTATTTTTCAATGTCTTGTGGTGTGATAAGGTCACTGGATTAAAAATTCAGCGAACATCATTTGTCTAAGACAGAAGCTTATCGATATTGTGTATATTCAACACTTATGTTCAATATTCGAGCTGGACTGTTAGGCAGACTGAAACCATGTTCCGTACACAATATTGCCTTCCTTGGCGGGTATTAGAACAGCCAGGTATATCTAGCCGGTATTCCTCATTCCGACAGCTATCCCTGCAATAGTCACCATCATGGCGCGCTCTAGTGTTGCATCGTGCTCATTATCATCTAGTTGCCTTATTCTTTTAAGCAATTCGATTTGCAAATAGTGTAGTGGTTGAAGGTAACTTGCCCTTATATTCATTGACGTTGTGCCTTTTGGATCGCTTTCCATTACTGTTTTTTGGTTAAGCAATGTGAGCAACAAATCTATACTTTGTTGTAACTCAGTGCGCAATGCGTCACCGAAGTGCCTAAGCTGCTCAGGTACTAAGCTTTGGTCGTATTCTTGGCTTATTTTTGGATCGGCCTTGGCGAAAACCATGTCTAACATAGATAAACGTGAATAGAAAAATGGCCAATTAGCTAACATGTCTTGGATGGTGTCTTCTTTACCTGCGTCTAACGAGCTTTGTACTGCCTTCATTACACCTAACCAAGAAGGTAACACCATGCGAGTTTGTGCCCATGCAAAAATCCATGGGATAGCTCGTAAACTTTCAATGCCCCCTGTGGGTTTGCGTTTAGCGGGGCGACTGCCTAATGGTAGTTTACCGAGTTCTTGTTCTGGCGTGGCTACGCGGAAGTACGGTACAAAGTTGTCATCATGTCTGACGATTTGGCGATAGTTGTCTCGTCCGTCTGCAGCCATTTTTATCATTGCTTCACGCCATGCTTGTTTGGGTGCCGGTGGGGGTAAAATCAATGCTTCAAGTATTGCACTGGCGTACATCGCTAAGCTGCGTTGCGCTAAAATAGGCATACCAAATTTATAACGGATGGTTTCACCTTGTTCGGTGACCCTGAAACCACCGGTTAACGACCCCGGTGGTTGTGACAGTATCGCTGCGTGAGCGGGTAAACCGCCGCGGCCAATGGTGCCACCACGTCCGTGAAATAAAGTGAGTCCAATATCGTTTTCTTCGGCCAAGGCGACCAAGGCTTCTTGAGATTCATACTGCGCCCAACCAGCGGCCATGGCACCTGCGTCTTTAGCTGAGTCTGAATATCCAATCATCACATGTTGATGGCCTTGGATATAACCGCGATACCAATCAATAGAAAATAGTTTTTCAGTCACACTCGCCGCTGCGTTTAAATCGTCTAATGTCTCAAACAGAGGTGCCACTGGCATCGGCCAAGTGACGCCCAGTTCTTTAAGTAATAAATTCACACTTAATACGTCTGAAGGGAGGCTAGCCATGGAGATGATATAGATACCAAATCCGTCCTTGCCGTTTTGAGCAATTACTTTACAGGTGTCTAAAACTTCCTGTACATCTTGACTGGGCTGCCATGCTGGCGGAAACAATGGCCGTTTTGAGCCCAACTCTTTGAGTAAAAAAGCTTGTTTGTCATCTTCACTCCAATGCCCATAATCACCTAATCCTAAATAACGGGTCAGTTCAGAAAATACATCTGCATGTCGTTCTGAGTCTTGACGTATATCTAATTTAAGTAAGTGCACACCAAAGCAGTGGACTCTGCGGATCGTGTTTTGAAGATGTCCTTTGGCGATAACAGACATGCCGCATGATTGTAATGAGTGATAACACATCATCAAAGGAACAAGTAATTGTTCTTTATCGTCTACCCAATCGGTCATATCTACAGGTACACCTTTGAGCTTTTCGACGATACCTTTTTGGGTTTTAACTAATTTATCTAAAAGAGGTCTTAGAACCGCACGATAGGGCTCTAGTTCATCGCCTACTTGCTGTCTAAGTGTATCGTCGCAATCGCTCATGGATAATTCGGTCTGCAAAATATCAATGTCTTTTGCAAATAATTTTGCTGCGCGTTTACGTGCTAATAGCAACACTTGCTCTGTTACTTTTGAAGTAACAAAAGGATTGCCGTCTCTATCGCCGCCCATCCATGAACCAAATTTTACAGGTGAGACATCTAAAGGGATAGCCAAACCAAATTTGTCTACGAAACGTTTATCTAATTCACGAATAAACTCAGGGACGGCTTCCCACAGTGAGTTTTCAATGACGGAAAATCCCCAACGTGCTTCGTCAACTGGGGTAGGGCGTATAGTACGAATTTCTTCGGTGTGCCATGCTTGACTGATGATTTCAGCAGTACGAGTTTCAATTTTGTCTCGATCTGATTCATTAATGTCCGAGGCATGTGCTTTGCTCAGGCATTTAGCAAGCTCGCTGTGTTTATGAATAAGTGTTCTACGTGTCACTTCTGTTGGGTGAGCGGTTAAGACCAGTTCAATATTAAGGTGCTCTAGCGCCTTTTCAAACGTGTCTGCTTTTATACCCGCTTCATCCAAATGATTAAATAAAGTATCGATAGGATCGACTTGATCGTTATTGCTATTAAATTCCTGCTCGGCAATATTGGCCAAATTTAGAAATTGCGAGAACGCTCTGCCTACAGTGAGTAATTCATCGTTTTTTAATTCAGAGAAAAGTAATTTTACGCGCTTGGCGCAATCTTCGTCACCTTGATGCGCTTTTCGCCCATCTTTTCTGACTGCTTCAATTCTTTCTAACCATTGTTCGCCCAACTGATCTCGTATGGTGTCACCTAATACGGCTCCCAAATTACGTACCGTTCCTGTTAACTGGGAATCCAAAACTTGTGACATATACGCTCTCCAAAATTAGTAAAAATCTGAACGTACGATACTTTTATGCAAACTATTTGTCTAAGTAATAAGAGCTATTAATCATTCCTAAATGTGTTTTTTGGCAACGTTTATCTATATACTGCGCACTTTTACAGCAATAGTGCCTAGAACCTTTTTTTACATATAAAAGAAGGAGGCAAGTTAGGAGCCAAAGTGTCAGATAAATTTTCCAGCATAGAAACACAAGCAAGTTATGGTATTGGTCTACAAATGGGCGAGCAATTGCGCGCCAACCCATTTGAGGGATTGGACGTTGAAGCAGTGCAAGAAGGTCTTGCTGATGCATATAATAACCAACCCGCTCGAGTTGATAACGATACCTTACGCGTTGCGTTTAATGAAATTCATGAGATGATGCAAGCAGCTAAATCAGCTGAATTTGCAGACGTGATTGCCCAAGGTGAAGCGTATTTGGCTGAAAATGCTAAGCGTGAAGAAATTGTAGTTACCGAAAGTGGTCTTCAGTATGAGGTCCACACTCAAGGCGACGGCGAAGTACCAACCTTGAATTCAACAGTGCGTGTTCATTACCATGGCACCTTGTTAAACGGAAGCGTATTTGATAGCTCTTACGACCGTGGTCAGCCAGCTGAATTTCCCGTAAATGGCGTGATTAAAGGTTGGACTGAAGCACTTCAGTTTATGAAAGTAGGCACTAAGTTAAAACTACATGTACCAGCCGAGCTAGCCTATGGCGAACAAGGTGCAGGCGGTGCTATTAGCCCCCACTGCACATTAATTTTTGACGTTGAGTTACTCGATATCATTTCTTAGCTATTAGTTTATAAGTGTTAAGGTCGGTTTCCCGGCCTTTTTATGCCTGCTTAACTTTTAATAATTAAATTTTTAATTTTGTTCTGTGGGGTAAACGGCGACAAATGTTTGTAAGCAAGCTCAGTAGATATTTAAATTCATTTAAGATTTTTTGTCCTTAGTGAACCAAACAAGATCATTGACTATACTAGGGTAAATTTATTATCTACTTCAGTTCTATTGGCTTGATATAGACCAGATAAAGCTTCCTCTAGAAAGCGTTTAAGTATTGGTTTAGTATTAATATTTCAGATTTATATTTTATTAAACAGAATGCTGTTTGTTACGAATTGGGATTATTACATGGAAGTTATTTATAAAGGGGTGATCGATGTACAATTTTGACATCTTAGTCATCGACGATGACAAGATAACGCTAGAGATGGTTCAGACCATTCTTGAAGTAGTGACATCGGGAGAAATTTACGTTTTTTCTGACAGCAAACAAGCGTTAGAGTATGTGAAAAGTGACAGGATTGATAAGATTTCACTGGTAATATGTGACTGGCTAATGCCTCAAGTCAGTGGTTTAGAGATACTCGCAGCGCTTCGCAAGATCAATCCACAATGCCCATTTTTGATGATCACTGCTAATGCAACCAAACAGCTAGTGGTTGATTCTATGCGGTTGGGCGCAACTGACTTTATTGTAAAGCCTTTTCAAACTCATCAACTGCTCACTAAAGTCGAGCGACTTATCCGTGACGCTAACGGCTAATAAAGTCATTTTTCATTTTTTAAAAGTTTTCAATTTAAGTGACATCTTACATGCAATTTGACAATATTATTGATAGGACACCCAGTTATTCACTTAAATGGGAAAGATATAAAGGCCGCGATATTTTGCCCATGTGGATAGCGGATACAGAATTTAGGTGTGCGGAGCCTATTTTAGATGCCCTCAAAGAGCGCACCGAGCACGGTTTGATGGGGTACACCTTCCCCAATGATCATGTAATGGCAAATCAAGCCGTTGTTGATTGGTTAGGCCGCCAATATGACTGGAGTATTTCACCTGACTGGATTGTTTGGACACCGGGTGTGGTGCCAGCATTTAATGTGGCCTGCAAAGCAATTTGCCAGCCGGGTGATAAAGTATTGATTCAAACGCCAAACTATCCACCACTTATTGCTGCGCCTAAACTCAATAATTTGATTAAGGTCGACATCGGTTCGGTGGAGGTTGATGGTCGTTGGACAATCGACCTTGATGAGCTTGAAAAACAAGCTGCCGATCCTGCATGCAAGTTGTTTATAATGTGTAACCCAATGAATCCCATTGGTTCAGTCCTCACGTCACAAGAATTAGAACGTATCGCTGATATTTGTATTAGCAATAATGTGATGTTGTGTTCTGACGAAATTCATTGCGATATCATTTTAGACGAGCATGCTAAACATATTCCAGCAGGGAAATTAACAGGCTTTAAAGGTGAAGCCATTACACTTATGGCAGCTAGCAAAACGTTTAATGTCGCAGGTTTAGGCACGTCTTTTGCGATTATTGAGGATCCCGCTACTAGGCATAAATTTAACCTTGCTGCTAAAGCGATGGTGCCATGGGTAACCGTGTTAGGTTTAACCGCCACTCAAGCTGCTTTTACACAATGTGATGATTGGCATCAGGCCTTTTTAAGTTACCTGCGTGGTAATAGAGATTATCTGGCTACTGAAATCGCTAAAATTAGTGGGCTGAAGTTACTCCCCCCACAAGCCACATTCTTAGCTTGGATTGATGCCAGTGGTTTAAGCGTTGAAAATCCTCAAAAACACTTTGAGGATTTGGGTGTCGGCCCGTCTCCTGGGGCAGATTTTGGCGATATAAACTGTGTGCGAATTAACTTCGGTTGTCCGCGCTCAGAACTTGAGCGCGCCATTGAATTAATTAAAGCTGGGTGCTAGCCCGATTTTAAAAACTCACTTTAGCACCTAGTACGAACGAACGAGCAGGCAAGGGAGCATCATCTTTAAGAAACGAGCTGTGTACTCTTGCTAATTCGTTGGTTAGATTATTAGCCCTGAGGTATAACGTCATGTCGGCACTATTCAAGCTTATATAATAATTAAACGCTGCTGAGATTAAGGTGTAACCATCGGTTTGTGTCTCAAATTCGGCAATTTTACTTTGCTTTGAATAATGTGTGGCGCCAAGCTCAGCATGCCAGTTGTCTTGTTCCCAATGCAACTCTGCACCAAAACGCATAGATGGAATTCTAGGTAAGTTAGTATTTTTATCATCACTATGACTTAATTTTGCTCGGATATAGTCAGTAAAAGCACTAACACGCAGGTTATCATTTAAGTGCCAATCGATATCTGCTTCAAAACCATATAGGTCAGCATCTTGTTGATTAAAAACATATACGGGCAAATCTTCCTCTTCGTGTTCGTCAGACTCATGTTCTTCCTCCTCGTGCTCGTCACCATGGTCATCATCATCATGGTCTTCGTCATGCTCATCATGTTCGTCGTGAAATTCTAAGCCGGTATTTTGCTGAAACAAATAGTCATCAATTTGGTTATAGAACACACTCACGTTAGCATGCAGGTGTTCAGTTTGTATGCGGTAAGTAATATCTAGATTGTTAGATGCTTCCTTCTTTACCGACTGATTTGATTGAACAAGGCTAAACTCTATATCATCAGGATCTGCGTCATCGATGACTAAATTAAAACCCGCTCCCACTTCATAGGTTGAGGTGCTTATATGAATGCCATTTGAAAATATTTCAGCCGATGAAGGTGCACGTTCAGAGTGAGCTAAATTAACCGCCAAAGATTGATTCTCTGCTAGTTGGTAAACAAAACCTGCCGAGAGGCTATTTGCGGTATAACTTACATCCTTAAAATTAGCGTCCACTTCACTATCGCTGAAAAAGGCATTGTCAGGCTTATGTGTAACATGCTCTAACCTTGCTCCCAATTGCCACAAGAAGTTGCCAATTGTTTTTTCTTCCAATACGAATAATGCGCTGCTGGTGCTTTCGGTTGAGGGAGTAAAAGCTTCTTCACCTACTGCAGAAAAATCAGCGTTTGTGTAGTGTAAACCTACCACCCCTGCCCATCCGTTAATAGGTGCATGTTCTGCCCACAGACGTGATTCTAAGGAGTCATTCTCGAAGGTTGTACCTATTTCTCCCTCTTCGATTTCGCTGTGTTGATAATCCGTATAGGCGTTATGCCAGTGAGCTTCTGTGAACCAGCCAGTTAGATTTTTCCAATCAACTATTGACTGGAAGCGGTCTTGTTGCATGCGAGCAAAGACTGATTCTTCTTCATCATGTTCTTCTTCTGTGTGTTCTTCATCATCATGGTGCTCCTCTTCTTCTTCCTCATGGTCTCCATGAGCATGACCTGGAATACCGTAATCTGTCTCTAATCTTCCATATGCAAATGATAAGGATACATCATCACCAATCCAGCCTGCGCCTATAGTAAAGCCTTGGGAGTCTATGTCAGAGTTTTCTAATGTGTCCACTACATCACCGTCATCAAGTGTGAACTCAGGTACATCATAATCATCCGTCTTTCGGCTATATGCATCTAGATGCCATGCGAAATTGTCTTTTCCGCTGTTGAGATCTGTCGATATTGTGCGTTCGTTTGACACGATGTCATGCAAAGCACTGACTCTTCCGCTTAGGCCTTCTTGACGCGTTTTAGGTAAGCGATTATCTACCACATTGACTACGCCACCAATTGCACCGCTACCGTATAATAATGTTGAAGGGCCGCGTAATACTTCTATTTGAGTGGCAGTAGAGGTTTCTGTGGTGGCTATGTGATCAGGGCCAACACGAGACGCATCGGAACTGTCCATGCCGTTTTGAAGGACCTTAACCCTCGGTCCACCCAAGCCACGAATAATTGGGCTGCTAGCCACAGGGCCAAAATAAGTACTATTTACTCCCGGCACTGACTTGAGTGTTTCGCCTAACGTGGCACTTTGATTTTTTTCTAATTCATCGCCACTTAAAATAGAAACAGGGGTGGAGGACTGTAAAATTGAGCGTCCAAGTGGAGAGGACGTGATAATCAATTTTTCAATATCATCTTCATCTTTTTGAGTGAGTTTTTCTTCTGACAAAGCAGGTCGACAGGCTATAACGGCTAAGACAAGTAAAGAGATCTTTGATAGATTAAACGGCATATGTCACTAAAGGTAAAATTATAAAGTAATGTTATACCATAACAATTAAAGCGGTATGCAATCATTTTTTTGAATAAATGATATCAACTGTTAATCTAGACCCGTAAAGCGAGATCAATATATTTTAAGCACAACCAGGCAAAAGGTTAATCATTTTCGATTATGCAAAAATATGAATCATCCACACATGCCTCTCTGCATTCATTATGTGAGTCCAAAGAGTTACTCGGTGTGCTGCATCCTTATGCCTTTATTCAAGGCATTGTTTTCGCGGTCGCGGCAGCGCCTGAAATTCCTATGCCCGAACAATGGTTACCTTGGGTGATGAAAACGAGTCATCAACTGACTAGCATTGAACAAGCAGATAACCTCACCGATATCTTGATGAAAATATTGCAAATACAGCTAAAAAGTATGAGTGAAGAAAAGATATTCTTACCCATGGGGGTGACATTTAATCAGGATGGTCAAAAGCAACGTTCAGTAGCCACATGGTGCCAAGGTATGCTATTTGGGCACAGTCAACTTGAATCAGTCTGGCAACATGCTTGGAATAAAATGCAAGTGAGTGACGCAACACAGATACAGCCACTTCAGAAAGATTTAAGCCATTGCTTATATATGTTTTCTACCTTCGCAGATATCCCACTAGCGGTAAAGCAAGCTGAAAATAGAGGTAATGACCAGTTGCTTAATATACTGCCAAAAATATTTTTATCTTTCCCACAAACACTCAAAACCTACGTTGGGTTGTCTGGTCGATTGGTGGATTATTTACCTAACCAGTTTGAGGCGTTTGAGCAGAAATAAGCAGCTAAAGCAAAACAGTGAAAGATCCGAACCACAGAGGAAAAGGGCCACAGAAAAATAACATCATGAAATGTCTATTTCTTTGTGAAACTGAGCACTCTATGTGGATATTTTTGTCTAGACTGTGGCTTTTTCTTGAAGCATAGTAATAAGCAAAGTGCGGGTTACTTTCTCGCTTTTGTCTTTAATTCTAAATCAAATTCTTGGGCAGAAATCACTAATCCTTCTTGATTTTCGCTAGGGAAAACCGCAATGGCCACATCATCGTCTTCTAACCCTTGGGTCCAGCGACTATGCCATGTTTTTAAATCAATCGCCTTAGGCTCGCATGCTGACCACTCTCCGGTAGCCCAAGCTTGGGCAAATGTTTCACTTGGCCATACGGGGGTGCAATCTTCATCTTCTGTATTCAGCATCACGCAACCGTCTTGGTCGGTCAGTATCCATACTTGTTTATGTGAGATGCATTCTGTTACTAGATAAGAAAGACGTTGTTCTGGCGTGAACTGAGCAATATCGTTTGGGGTATTCATCCCTTGAGAGTCTGACATATGAGTTCCAAAATAGTAAAGTGGTGTTGGATTCTTCAAGGATAATGGAAAATTTCCAATTAATCTTTGACTTATTAACCCAACCTCTGAGTATATGATAAAATACAGTTTTATTATCAAAGGTCTAGTATTTATGGCGTCAGAAGAACTCAGCCAAGAGCAATTATCCCAGTGGGTTAGAGAGCAATATCAAAGAGCTAATAAACACTTGGCAGAACAAGGTGTGTTGTTCGACAGTGTTGTGACAGAGGAAAGTCGCTACTTGGCTCCCTATGTTGCTGTTTGGAAAATAAAATCCACTGAAGGAAAATATTATTGGGTAATAAGTGGTGATCTGCCTGCTGACGCCATACCTTATGCATCAGAAAAAAATGCTAAAGATACGCTTAGAGCGTTTTCAATGCGTTGGCAGCTTCAAGCTGAACAAATTTTGCAAAACAATACTAACGACCCGTTACGCAAAGATTTTGCAGCCTTATTAATAACCAAAGCAGAAATGATATATGCCCTTTTTGCGAACCCCAAAAATTGGCAATAAGTGATGACTGTCCTGAATTGGCGGTAATTTATTAGCCAGTCCCTTGATAGGATGTATATTACAAGGGACAGTTATTCATCATGAGTTCAGGTTATTTAACTAATTTTCAACCATAAACGGAATGTTTGCATTACCCACTTTATTTTTTCCGTCATAAGCGTAGTGGAATAAACGATATTCCCCATTTTCACTTGGTGGATTAAATGTCATTTCAACATGATCTGGTTGAACGTCAGATGCGAGTATTTGCAATGACAATGCTGCAGGTTTTGCTTCAAAGTGCCCCCCTTGGCTGCGAATTTCTACTTCATTCATCAATACCCATTGATGCGTTAGTAGGTCGCCTTGTGTATCGGAAACTTGTACTTTGACTGTGGCAGGTTGTTCAGGTTTTAATTTAATACTATCAACAGCTTGAATATTATTGATGGTGATAGACTTAGATTGTGGCGCGCGATTGGCTGGGTATTGCCCAGTCCAGATACGAGTCAGTTCATCTATGCTTGCAGTTTGTTCACCCGTCTCATTAAACATGCCATACCAGGTAGGTGTACGCTCTTGTTTTTGTCCCCAGAAAAATACGAATGAACCAATGATTTTACCTGTTTTATCATCAAGGATGACATCTTGCATCCGTTTGGCCATACCTGCAGCCTTGACTGCACTGGGTTCTTCAATTTCTCGACCCCATTGAGTGGAGGGTAATTCCCAATGTCCCACAGGGCCAAACTCGGTCACCATATAAGGTTTATCAACGTTACTTTGGACGATACTGTCAGGTAATGTGACTAAGGAGCCATAACTCTGCACAGACAAAATATCGATATTTGGTGCATGCTTCAGCACCTGCGCGATATCTTTTGGATTGTTACCCGCTAGACTAAAGGTAACAGGATGATTGGGATCAATTTTATGAATATGATCAATGATGTCACCCATAGCGGTGTAAACTTTAGGGTTGACGTTTTTTAATTGTCCTTGTTCGTCATATAATAAATTAGGCTCATTGTTAATCACCCACAACAAAATGTTGGGGTGATTTTTGTGTTTTTCGATGGCAGCGATAACACGCCGAAACTGCTTTTCCACAGCTTCTTTGTCGTTGTAATCAAAGCCTAGTAATTCTTTACCTGTTGGTATGCCTACTGCAACCATCAGCCCCAGTTTTTCTGCTATGGCTAATTCTTGCTCGATATGAGTTAATTCCCAAGTTCTAAAAGAATTACCTCCTGCATCTTTTAAGGCTATGACTGTTTCATCATCTTTGTAACCCAGTCCCACTCCTTTTACATCATAAGGTTGGCCATTGACAATAAGAGAATATTGATTGTTGTGTTTGACTATTTTTACCACTGAAGGGGTTTTAGTAGCATTGGTACATGATAATAGTAAACTGCTCAGGGCCAAAAATAACATTGAAGAAAGTAAACGTGAGATCATAACGACATGAAGTTGCATATTGTGTCCATAAATTGCTAATAAATTGATAAAAAATATTATTAAATAAATTTTTTTGATGAATAAATTGTATTCTACGTCTAGAGCATTGCGTAGACAAACAAAGCGTAAATCGGCCAATCGGGTCATTGTTAGGACTAAGCGGATGCAAAACGTAGTTTTTTGGAATGGTAATAAATCCCCAGCAAGGCAGAGTTACGAAACAGCTTTGCTTCAAGCATGTCTAAAAGCTACTGAGCAAGAATATGGTTCAGTGGACGTGCAAGTGGATAACACGGATTATCCTAGCGCTGATGACGAAGCTAATATTTTTAATGAGGGCGCCGATATTCTGGTCACTGTAGCCGGAAATGTGAAATTTAAAGATAAAAAAAAGTTAGTGATCCATCAACCGCTTACCAAGGGATTACTGGGTTACCGATTGCTTTTAGTTAAAGACGAGTCTCTAGCTAAGTTCGCTCAGATTAAACAACCCCAACAGCTCCAAGCCTTATCTATCGGCATTCCTCACACGTGGGCTGATGCTGACCTGTTTCGTCACAATCGATACAAGGTTGTTGAACAGGGATCCCTAGATGATTTATTTACGTTATTGCACAATGGTACGTTCGATTATGTGGCCTTAGGAGTGAATGAAATCGAGGAGATATTTAAGCATCGCGCTGTCCCCATCGGTGGTATTAGTATTGAGCCATCTCTGATGTTCTATTACCCTTTTCCATTGGTTTTTTATGTTAACCCCCGCAAACCTGTCTTGGCAGAACGCATAGGCAAGGGGCTTAAATTGATAAGCTTGAGTGGCGAACATGCAACACTCTTTAGTCAGCATCATGGTAATGTTGCTCAGCGCCTCAACTTGCGAAATAGACAGATACTGACTTTAACTAACCCTATGTTGCCAGACGACATGGCAGATTTTTCAGCAAGCTTATTGGATTAGATGAGCGGCACTAAGCTGAAATACAGCCTCAATTACAACTAGCTTCTTTGGGTTTGCAATACTTTGAATATCGCTGACATCTATGTGTTGGCGATAAGTTAACTCCACTCCAACATCTGAGCTGTAAATTTTGTCCTTCGAAGGCCGTTTTTTAATATCCTTTGGCAAAATCTAAAACGTTTTGAAGTGTTTCCCCCTTGATGTATCTACGATAATTGTTACTAAATAGTGGAAAAATATCTTCAGGCAATGACTCTGCAGCGGTGTGTTGTGTGACGAAGAGGTTGTCTAACTCCCAGTATGGATGCTGTTGAGGCAATGGCTCTTGCTCAAACACATCTAACACCGCGCCTTGAAGTGTGTTATTTTTTAGCGCTTCGATTAGTGCGGTATCCACTATTGTTGCACCACGTCCAGCATTGATCATTACACAATGTGTGGGTAAGTAAGATAAAAATGTGCTGTCGATTAGTCCTGTCGTCGCCTTGCTTTGAGGTAACAGGCACACCAGATAATCTAGATTAGCAGCAAAGCTTTGTGCATCGTTGCAAGTGTAATATTGATCAATATATTCACAGCCACTACTAGTTCTAGTATATCCACGGGTCTTCATCGAAAAGTGTTTAGCCATCTTGGCAACAGCTTGACCAATATTGCCTACACCCATTATGCCTAAGGTTTTCCCCGCTAACGAACCATAAGTCGGTGCTGCCCATGACTTGTTTATCTGCGCCTGATTAAAACCAGCCACATTACGAGAAAAATACAGCAGGTAAGCAAATACATATTCTTGCATGGCTTGCTGAAAGACATCTTTCACCCCACACAGTTGATAATCGATTTTATCTAAGGCAAAAAGGGGAGTGTTACCAGCCCAAGTAGATTGTAGCCATTTTAATCCAGTGCATTGGCTAATAACTTGTGCCGTTATATCAGGATCGCCCAATAAAATGTCCACCTGTGAATAATCAAAATCAGCCGCTTTATTATCAACTAATACCAGTTTTAGGTGCGGCAACTGCTCAGCTTTAAGTAATGTAAGGTAGAGTGCTGAATCACGACTCAAAATGGCTACGTTATGCATAAGTTAAATAGATACCATGTAAAGATTAAGTTACTAGTTTGTTATTTAAATAAATTATATTTGTCATTAAAGTGTTAAAATTGAATTAAATTCGTTTATTCTTGGTTATTACACATTATTATCGATAGAGATATGAACATGAGTGCCAACAATATAACTGATCACGCAAAAATTCTATCACCTAAAAGAAACACTACACAAGCTACCACAATCGATGAACTGACAGATGAACAATTGGCTCACTTTGGTATCGAAAAAGAGAGTGAGTATGGTCAAGCTTTGTTTAATACGGCACAACATTTGTATTATACACAAGCCAACATGCAGCAACTTTGGCAGATCACCAGTGATACCCTTGAAGACTTGAATAAAGAAAACAAAGTGGCCTACTTTAACGCTAAAAAGTTTTTGTCTTTTCAGATAGCTAAAATTCTTGATACTTTACAAAATCCGTTTCGTGCTACTTATCAAAGTTTAAGTAAACAATCGGGCTCCCAAGTGAGTAAAAGTCATTATCCCTTGTTTGATAATGTCACTGCTTTGTTTTCAGCCACACCAGTGGTGGTTAGAACTGCGACTTATGTTTATGCATGCACTGAATGGGTGGATGATGCTTTTCAAGGCAAAGAATCAACCCATCAGATATATTCACGTTTACTTAACCCCACTAATATTTCATTAGCTAACGCCATAGTCGACTTGGAAGCGGGGCCTTATGCTGCTGATTATTTAGCATGGAACTTTAATTCAGGCATGGCTGCTATCGAAGCTTTGTTATCAAATATACTGAATCATGGTGACGTGTTGATTGTATCGCGCAATGTATATGGCGGTGTGTATCAGTTATTGCACGATTATTTTGCCCGTGAAAATCGTATGAATGTGCAGCTTGAATGGTTTGATGGATTTTCGGCAGATGAGTTCGCAATTTTTATGCAACAAACTAAAGCTAAACACTCTGAGCACCTCGACTCAAACCATGCGTTGCATGTGTATATCGAGTCACCATGTAACCCCCACGGTTATGTACTTGATGTGGCAGGGATCAGTAAAATTGCCCATGCATCTGGCCATATTGTGATGTTAGATGCCACACTCGCCACACCTATTTTACATCAGCCTCTACAGCGCCTCGATAAGGAAGAACGACCAGATTACGTCATGCATAGCTACACCAAGGACATTTGTGGGAGTGGCGCTACCACTGCAGGGGTAGTGATTGGCGAAGCTTATCGTATGTTTCAGGGTAAAGGTGATTGCGTCAATGGGTATGACTGGTCAAAAACTATGTTCTGGGATGTGTATTACATAAAGGGCGCATTTTTAGACTCTGAAAAAGCGTTTGATGTCTTAACCGGTATGAAAACCCTTGAAATGCGTATTATGCAAAAGGTGATCAATACTTTTGTATTGAGTCAGTTTCTTGCTTCTCACCCAGGATTCAACGTTAATTGCCATGCCATCGATGGTCATCCTAATGCTGCCCTAAGAGAGGGACAAATGCGTCACGGTTGGCCATGTGCTTTGTTTACAGTGGACATGCAAGGTGCTGACATTAGTCGCGCTATTGTTAATCGCGACACATTTGTGCGCTTTTTTGATGCCCTTGAACCGGCTTTTAGTCATCAAGTCAGTATTGGGCAGCACAATACCATTGTTTTATGTCCGGCGTTAACCTCACATAGTGAACTAGATAAAACGGCACAAGCCAAAAGTGGCATCTATCTGACAACTATGCGTATTGCAATGGGTACCGATAATGTTCGAGAATTAATAGCGCACTTTATCAACAGCGCCAAGTTGCATATAGATCCCGTTTTACCTGGCTTTAGCGAACAATTTATGTCGGCGCCTGAGACAGATGACTTGTATTTACAAACCTGCTTGCGAGTAAGTCAACAGCACTTCTCTAGCGGCGGCTCTATCAGTGATATGTTGTCTTAATTTAAAAGCTAAGTCAGCTGTCTAAGAGTCAAGTTTAAGGTCAGCCACGTCTGTTTTATGGCTTTATTCTTACAATGGAGTCAATATTACTGAGTAGTAGTTAATTTAACTTAATTTCATTTAATTTCATTTTTGGCTTAGCAACGGAAGCAGTCAACGAATCTGTTTTAGCGCTCATGGCTTCGATTTTAGGTCGATATCAATTTTGTTCAAACCCCGTTTAGTGATAAGTGCTGCAACACTTTGGTTTATGTCAACTTTGATTGATATTTTAGTAAACCCTCGGCGAACTTGTTATTGCCTATCGTTTTAAGGTTTTTGACATTGGCTGATAGGTTAGTAAGCACTTTTTGATTCAGCCTCTAAAGATTCAAAATAGCTGTAAGTCTCTTCAAATGCCAAACCCCAGTCTCCAAAGCTAGATAAATGAGCATTACAAGCCATTACTTGAGCTTTAGAAGCTTTTTTTATTATTTCGATGTGGTTCATAACCTTTTCTTCGCAGGTTGTTAAACATGTTGGGTGCTCCAATGGACACAACGTTACCCAGATAAATGTCAAGCTGTATGCTAATCGACTAATTATTTCAAGGAGGCATGAGTATCTCAGATAGGATAAATTTTAAATGGGCTGAAGTTCGCTAACCTTTTTTAAACAAAGCTGTGTCAAATTGGAACCTAAACAATTTGTAACGAAACTAAATTAACTAATGTACTGAATTCAAGTTCAATGGTTTATTATAATTTTTAATACTGCGTAACGTTTACTTTTAATCATGCTCAAAGACATCTTTATCTCGAAAAAGAACGTAAAAGGGCAATATCAATAAAGAAATATAATAGACATGCTATCACTGACTAATATCCACAAAACATTTCAAAACGGTGAAGAAGTTGTCACCGCCCTAAACGACGTCAGCATTGAAATAAAAGAAAATGAATTTGTGGCTATTATGGGCAGTTCGGGTTCAGGTAAATCAACGTTAATGAACGTACTGGGTTGCTTAGATACGCCCAATACCGGTGTTTACAAGCTTAACGGTCATGACGTAGCGAGTATGACCGATGACGAACTATCGCAAGTACGCAATAAACATATTGGTTTTATTTTTCAGACTTTCCATTTATTGTCCAAATTGGATGCTGTGGAAAACGTCAAACTCCCGCTGCGGTATTCCGATACAGGTGAAGCAGAGGGTGAAGAACGCGCCCTAAAGTTAATTGAAAGGGTCGGCCTGACT
>ENA-OSIY01000687-OSIY01000687.1-marine-metagenome-genome-assembly--contig:-NODE-687-length-18653-cov-8.628876_pt1 | contig 18653 bp, 31 predicted proteins | sample MGYA00237884_ERZ534233 | MGnify/ENA primary metagenome ERZ534233 (study PRJEB26412, sample SAMN06343840) | marine metagenome | isolation source: estuarine water | place: USA: Columbia River Estuary... | reverse complement strand
GTACTGACAAATGGCCTAAGATGATTTTAGGATACATACCTAAGTGATAAAATGGTTGTTATCTAAATTTAAGAAACATAAAGAACCAAAGGTGTATTATGTAAAATCAGCAGATGTATGTAAGGTAGAAGATAAAGTTTATAAAGTATCAGTTAAACAATCTTGTTCGTGCCACGAGTGTACTAGTGGGTTTACAACTTTTAAAACAAAAATGAAATTTAAAACAATAAAGGAGAACTAAATGAAACAATTATATTCAATAGCTCATATAGTATTAGTATTAGCAACTTTATTATTCTGTACCATTAAAGGTCAAAATAAAGTAGAGGTAATTCCATATAGACTTATTCCATCTAACGACATGCATTGTCCAATTGATATAGAGATTATTAAACCGGTTACGCTTAATGGTTTAAGAGCAATTTACTCGGTTGAGGTTGAAGAGCTTATTATTGATAGAGTAGTGTTTGAAACTACTAATCCATTTAGTCAAAGTGAAATATTTATTATCGATGACAAACATTATTATTTATTAAGAATACCTTATACAGGCATTCAATGGTAGGAGATAAAAATGGGTTGGGATGATTTTAGTAAAAAATATAAAAGTAGATTAGATGATAACGAACCTGCTGGTAAAGTTATAGCAGAAGAATATCATAAAGCAATTAAAGGTGGAATAAGTTTATTAGGTGGAAAGTTTTTATTGGGTAAGGTATCTATTCTTGAATCTACCTTAACTACTAGTTTTAATTCTAAGGGAGCTATCCCATTTCCAACAGCGCTCATACAAGGTATTACTGCGTATTGGACAGGTGGAACATATACTTATTTGCCAATATTAGGTTTCTTACCGGCAAGCACACCAATAGTTGCAGGTGTAGTTTCACCATTACCATTACCCATACCATCAAATTTAGAATTTGCAGATGCTTTAGTTTCTTTAGTTTTTATACCTCATCTACTTACTGTTAATGCGGTTGCTACTATTCCATCCGTTCCTCCCGTAACTATAAAGGATATAGGTTTTATTGTAAAAAAATAGTGCTTGACTTTTTCGTTTATTCTTTGTATCTTCATATATGACAAAAGGAGAAATAATGAAGAAGACAGTAATTTTTGATTTGGATGGAACTCTTGCTAATATTGATGCAAGAAGAGATAAGGCATTAAAACCCAATGGTAAGTTAGATTGGGAAATCTTTGCTGCTCCACAATCAATTTTAGATTTAGACGAACCTAATCTTCCAGTAATCAAGATGGCTCAAATGTTTAAAGCTGATGGTTTTAAGATTGTTATCTTTAGTGGAAGAAACGACAGAGGTTTTGTTGCTACCAACCATTGGTTAACAATTCACGATGTACCTCACGACCTTTTAGTATTAAGACCTGATAAGTTTAAAGCTAACTCATGGCCAATTGCTGAAGGAAACAAAGCAACACCCGACATGAGATTTATGCCTGATGAAATCCTAAAGAAAGCTATGTTAGATACCTTTGTTGATATTGATGATGTATTTTTAGTTGTTGATGATAGAGACAAGGTTGTCAAGATGTGGAGAGATTTAGGACTTAATACTTTCCAAGTAGCACCAGGAGATTTCTAAAAATAATGCTTGACTTTATCAAATATTATTCGTAGCTTTACATATAACAAAAGAGGAAAAGATAATGAAAACAGATAACACACTAGATAGAAATTCAAAGATAGACTTTGTTACTGCCTTAGACAATTTAGTCATAGGTATTAAAAAAGATTACGCTGATTGGATGACTAGCGAAGATATGATTGAAAGGTTTAACAAAGGTATTAATATTAGAACCGGTAAAAAATATACTAAGGTAATACAAGGTAGTTCTGTATGGGGTTTCATCGCTAATGGTGAGGGTGTCCTAAAGGGAATACCTTACAAGACTGGTGATGTTTTTAAAGCTGCTGGTTGGGCTGCTCCTGCTAAGTGGGCTAGAGGAAACATCTTTGATGGTGGTAAGTTCTACCAATGGACAGGTCCTAATTATTTGTAGAAAGTGCTTGACTTTGTCAAATATTTGTAGTATCTTTAATAGTTAAAAAAAGGAAAAAAACATGGCTTACATGAATCAAGAAAAAAAGAAAGAACTGGCTCCACTAATCAAATCAATATGTAAAAAACACGGCATCAAAGCTACATTGGGTGTTCATAATTATTCTGAATTAGTTTTGAATATCAAATCTGGTTCTATTGACTTTGGTACTGATAGGATTAACGAGTATTGGTACAAAGACCATTTTGCTGATAACCCTAAAGCACTTGCCTTTTTGAGTGAAGTAATACCAGCGATGAACATTGGTAACTTTGATAAATCTGATGTCCAAACTGATTACTTTCATGTCGGTTGGTATATGTCAGTTAATCTTGGTAAGTGGGATAAACCTTACATTTTAAATAACTAATAACACAAGGACAATAAACATATGAGTATAAACCTAAATGACCTACCATTCGACTTTGAAGTCGGCGAAGACGACCTAATAATTGATAAGAAAGCAAAGAAAGCTGCTGACAAAGATATCAAAGAAAATTGGGTAACTGCTGGTTCAAACGAAGATATGGATGATGAGTTTGTTTCAACATATTTCAGAGATGACAACTTTATAGATTCTAGCCCAATGAATGATGTGGCAGAATGGGATGACTTTGAAATTGACTTTATGGATTAATTCCAGAAAGTGCTTGACTTTATCAATTATTCTTTGTATCTTTACATATAACAAAAGAGGAAAAAACGAATGACTTACACTTATGATTTTTATTTTGGAAAAACAGACTCTTCAGACTTCATGGAGAAGAACAAGCTTGTTGTTGAGTATGTTCTTTCTTCTGTCAGTAACGAGATTAAAATTGTTGAGATGACTAGACACGGTGAAGATGCGTTTGGCGTGTTCGGTGAACAAAGACATTGTATCTCTTGGTTTAGTGAAGAAGGTCGTGATAGGTTGTTTATGGAGTTGGACGAAGACCTAACAGATAGAGCTTGTAAAACTGGTAAGTTTGATATGGATACTTATTGTGAAGAAAATCCTGATTTTAATAACGCTATGAATGGAGTAAGTTAATATGGGTAACATTACAGAAACAACATACTTTGAAGAGTTAAAAGAAAGTCTTAGAAACTCTTATGAAGAACATGAAGCAAAAATGGAAGAAGCAAATAAGATGAGTTTTGTAGATGAAGTAACTATGAAATCTTATGAAACTGATAACATGACCTGTAACTATTCAGGTTTACCATCGGTATCATCTTACGAAACTGAAGTTAATTTGGATAGGGACATACCATTTGATCCAGATGAAGTAGATGTTATAACAGACCACCTGGATGAAGTAACTGAGGTAGAACAACTAGAAGCAGATGTTGAACTTTACTACGAAGGTTTAGGTCACGCTTAATAAATGTGGTATAAGATAAAAGCTAAAGACCAAAGTATAAATAAGGTCGTTAACTTTTCTATTTGGGCAGACAGCAAATTAGATTTAAATAAGGTGCTGTCTGCTAAGAAAATGATTGATATAAAAATATTAGGTGAAACCGAAGATTGGACACCCGAGTGGGCTGATTCCTTTTCTGATGATTCACTCAATCGGAGAACTTAATTAATGGGTGTATTTATGATATTACTAATAATCTTTTTTGGTTTAGTGTTTGTTGCTGACCTTAACCAAGTAAAGAAAGATAAAGAAAAATTAAACAACAAGGAGAACTTATAATGTCGTATAAAGAAATACTAGAACAACTTAGCGAGATACAAGGCCTTATGGATGAAGCAGATAACACTCTACCAGATTACTCTGCTAATACAGATACTAGAATATCTATTGATATTGCTAAAGAACTGATGTATGGTCTTCAAGATGAATTGGAAAAAGCTATATTAGATGTTAGCCAGTAATTGTAAAAAATGTTCTACTAAGGTAGACTCGTCAAGAGTTCATCTTGGGTTTGATACTTGTATCAATTGTTCCGATACACAAAAGTATTCAGCTCACATTGTATATCCCCACAAGACAGGTGCGATTGTTCAACCCGTCCAAGAGGATACTAAAAGAAATATTCAGAGATTAGACCGTAGGTCTGCTAATGGTGGACGAGCTGCTAAAGGTATCTTCTCTGATAATAGTTGGGATAGGTGGTTAGAAAAATATTATGATAATATATATAACCCAAAACCAACGGTAAAAATCTCTCACTCAAATAGTCCTAAACTCTCTCATATGAAAACAGAAACTCTCTATCAAACTATCGTAAAAGAATTTATCGAATGGGGTTATCAACGAGCCGTAGACGAAGTTAACAAACTATACTCGAATGATAAAATATCACTTGTACAAAAAGGTAAGATGATGGACAACTTATCTAAATTACAGATGATGAACTCTAAAGAAAAAAAAGTTTTTAAAAAGCTTGAAGACAATTCTTAATATATTTATTAATAAAGAAAGGGTAATAATATGAATATGAACAGATTGTATTTTCTGTTAGGTGTATCTTTGACTTCACTATCCGTTGTTGGATATGTCAATCTAAGTAATCCATCTAGCATAATAAATACTAAAACCGAAACCATTGTCCGTATGGTCAATGTACCATTCACACCAAGTGATTACGAAACTCAAGCAAAAGAAATTAAATCTTCTTTGAATAAATCTAAACTTAAGCACATACTTATTTACATAGAAGCTCTTTGTTGGGAATATGGTGTGGAGTATGAAATGGTTAAAGCCGTTATACAAACAGAATCAGATTGGAATCATAAAGCTGTATCTACTAGTGGTGCGTTAGGTTTAATGCAAATACTACCTAAGACAGCGATGTCAGAATTTCAAACACCCAAAGAAGACTTGTTTGATCCTTATGTAAATGTTACAGTTGGAATAAAGTATCTATCTAAATTAAATAAACAATTCAATGACTTAGATGCAACACTTACTGCTTATAGTCATGGTCCAACCGTAACAAGAAGTTATTCTAAGAATTATATTAAAACGAACTTTTATGTAAAAAGAGTTCAGAAGAATATGTAATATGAATATAGCAACTATAGCTGGACATTTAGCATTTGGTCTTATTGCCTTTTCCTTTTTGGTTAAGGACATTTTATATCTACGACTCGTATCTGTAGTTGCTAGTTTATTCTCTGTATTATATAACTTTTATATTCCAGTCGAACCTATGTGGATTGCTATCGGTTGGAACATTATCTTTATACTACTTAACTTATATCATGTGGCAGTTATCATATATGAAAAACGACCAGTTGATATGACAGATAAAGAAAAAGAATTATATGAAACTATGTTTAAGGGTTTAACACCTGTTGAGTTCTTAAAGATAACCAAAGTAGCCGAATGGAAAAAGTTTAATACACCATTACCTATCATAACCCAAGGTAAGCCAGTAAAAGATTTAATCCTTATCTATAACGGAACTGTAGATGTTCTTGTTAATGATAATAAAGTAGCAGAATTAAAAGATGGTCAGTTTGTAGGAGAGATGAGTTTTCTTACAGAGAAACCAGCAACAGCAACTTGTCGAGTAGAACATAACGCTGAATGTTTGGTCTGGCCTCAAAAAGATTTTAAAGATTTATTAAAACGAAACCCATCGTTATATTTCACCATACAATCCTTATTAAGTGAACAAGTTTCTAACAATTTAGTTTCAAGTTCTCAAAAATAATGCTTGACTTAATGGTTTTAATTGTGTATATTACAGAGGAATATAAATAGGTTATAATCGTTCTCAAAGAATTGAATCTCATTTCAAGAGGTTCTATATGGGGCATAGTTCTTTCTTCCTTTCTTCTATGCCCCTAAACTTTAATAATAATAACTAAAATATAAGTGATTTCAATAGTAAGTAAATATTTATGGATATATGGAAAAATCACAACATACAAACGAACAAATAATTAAAGTTATATCTTTTATACTTAGCAGATTAGATACCTTAGAAGTAGAACAATCAAGGCATAAAGAAATGTTTTTTAAGGTAAGAAAGAATCTAACAGATGCTAACGATTTAATTAATCAAATATTAGATGTATTAGAAGTAGAAAATCCTGAGTTATTTGAAAAAACTGTACAAAGTTTTAAAAATGGTTATATGAAAGATTTAATTGAAACATTAGATAATCATATAGATGAGTTAGAAGATTTTGATAAAGATCAGATGCTCGAACTATTAACTAATATCGTAGGAGATGCTTAATGATTAACAACCAAATTATCCTTTTCTTAGAGGATTTAAAGAGTTTGTTATTAGAAACAGAACTTAGTGAAGAACAAAATGAAGTACTTATAGAAGCCATAGATTTAATAGATGAAAAAATAATAGAATTAGAGTCTTAATTGTTACATTACATAATAACCGTTACATTTGGAATAATAGCTACCTTTTTAGGATTGGTAGCTTTCTATGCATTACGCCGTATCAACGACTATGAAAACATAATATTAAATATAAATAATACAGTAGAATCAATAAAACTTCAACTTAAAAAAATAGATGACCGAGGGACTTTCGAGTCCGATGATGAAGTCGGTTTTTTCTTTACAGAGATAAAACGACTTGGTAATGAATTAAATAGTTTATTTGAAACAGAGGTTGAAGATGCCCCCATTAAAGAAAAAAAGAAAGAAAAAAAGTAAAATATATTTTGGTACACCAGTTCATGATGCTATCGTAAGATATAATCATTGTGAAAGACCATCAGAAAGAAATAAAATTTATACTGAAGAAATTCATAAAGCATTTCTTAAACTTGCTGAAAACATAATTAATACATTTAAGTTTAGTTATTTTAGTTATGGGTTTAGAGATTTACAAGAAGAGGTTGTATCCAATCTTGTAATCAATATGCACAAGTTTGATGAAACCAAAGGTAGTAAAGCCTTTAGTTACTTTTCTGTAGTAGCAAAGAATTATCTTATTCTAAATAATAATGCTAACTATAAAAAAGTAAAAATTCACGATGATGTTGATACTCTTTATACACAAGGTGTTGATGACGAAGTAATAGAAAAAAATCCATCATCTGATATATTTAAAAAGACTATGGAATACTTTGAAGAAAATATAGAAAGACTTTTTCCAAAACCACAAGATAGAGATATTGCTGAATCTATATTATATCTATGTAAGAATAAAGATAATATTGATAATTTTAATAAGAAAGCAATATACATTATGATTAGAGAAATGACAGATGTAAAGACATCTAAAATTACTCAAGTCACTAATACATTTCGTAAGATTTATCCTAGAATCCAAGAAGAAGTTCTTAGCCGTGGTCATATAGACAACCTAAGATATACAGGTTCTTTAGTGTAATTCTAAACCCGTACTATATTTATATGTATGGAAAACGATTATAAAATATTCGGTGATAAAAACTTTTCAGATTTATCTGAAGAGATATACGAGAACACTAAGTTAAAGAAAACTCAGATTGACTTATTGATTCAGGAAGTTCATGGCTATATCCAAGGTATAGAGGACATAGCTGTTGTAGGTCCTATAATCAAAGAGTTAATGGATGTGGGTATTCGTAATGATGATAACCTTGTTAAACTAGCTACTATATATCAACGCATTATGTCCAAGCAAACTATCGATGATGGTAGTGCTGCTTTACTTTCTGAAGAAGAGAAAGAACAACTGATGGCTACTCTTGAAGATGTAACAACTGATTTACAAAAGAAAAAAGATGAAATTGTTGATATGTCTGATATAAGAAGTAAGTATGGAAAGACATAATGGGTTTAAAAAGATTTTATGATGATATAGCTACTAAAGCAATAGAGTTTAATTTAGCTTTAGTAAACAAGGTTTTTATAAATAATGTTGATTATCCAAATCAAGATGAAGAAAAAAACTCATCTCAGATAATTGAGATTAAACCATTAAAGACTACATTACCTACTATACAAAAAAGAATAAAAGCTAGACCATTATTTAGAGGTATAAGTGATTCTATAACTAGAGGTGATTTAGTTTTATTTGTATTAATATCTAAAAAATTTTATTACATAGGACCTTTAAATAGTTTTAATGAACCTAATTATTCTCCTGCTAGTTTTTATTCTAAAAATATAGAAGGTAGAGATTTAAACCCCAACCCTCAGATAAATAAAAAGAGTGGGTATGGAATAGAATATCCTCAAAATTTTCAAGTCAAAAAATTAAAAAAGAGAAAGAACTCGGAATTAGATTTTTTGAGCAATACTTCATATGATATATCAAAGCATTCAGATTTATTAATTGAAGGCAGGCATGGGAATGGAATTAGAATTGGTTCGCGAGCTATATTTCCGTTACTAAACATAAGTAATAATAATCCATTTTCTGAAGAATCATTATCTGCAGGTTCTGTTATTTCTCTTTTGTCTAATGGATCCCTTAGACAAAACTTTGGTGGTCAAAATAGTGATTTTTTCTTATCAGTAGATGTTCCTACTGAAGAGGTTAATCCATTTTCTTTAAATAAAGGAAACGATGGTGGTGAGGGGATATTTAATTATAACTATGGAAATATTACAGATAATACAACAACCGATCAAATAATTATTACTTCTGATAAGATAACATTTGATGCTAGAGGCAACCAAGGTGATTTTACTGTATCATCAAATAGAAATATAAATTTTGGAGCTAAAAGAAATTTTACATTAAACAATTCAGGTTATTCAGTTATTAATTCTGGTAATATTTATTTAGGAGAACCAGCAAAAAGTAAGAAGGAGCCTGTAGTATTAGGTGATGAGTTAAGAAAGATGTTAGAAGATATAACAAAGATATTAAAAAATGCTCACGCTCTTGTACAAGGGGTTCCTGTACCACTTACTGATGCTTTAGGAGCTCCGTTAGGTACGAGTAAGAGTGTGGCACTTGAAAGTCCTATACTTACTTTAACAGAGATAGTAACACAATTGGAATCAAGAACTGAAACTGAAGATGATAATGGAAATATAAATTATGGTAAAGATGGTCCTAATTTTCTGAGTCATCATCATTACATAGAACAAAACAACAGGAGTAATAATGAAGGTTAATATATTTAAGAAGTTAATAAGAGAAGTTATAAGAGAAGAGTTAGATTATAAATTTTCGGTACTGGAGAAAAAGTTAGATGAAGCGCTAGTTAGTAGTAAAACTAATAGTATAGTTGAAGATAGAGCGCCACAACCTACCGCATCTACTACTGGTAATAATCCAGTATCTAACACGAGAGTTCCAATGACTAAAGATTCTATCTTAAATGACATCTTAAAAGAAACTGCTCACTCAGGTGAATGGAAAAATATAAATAAAGAAGCTGAAGTTAAATCTGTAACCGAAGATACTGCTGGTTTACCTGACCATCTAGCTAATGCTCTTAATAAAGATTATTCAGGTGTAATGAAGAAAGTAGAAGAAAAGGAAAAGTTTAGAAATGGGGCTTAAAGAAAACATAGCAGCTGCTTTTATAAAAAATCTTCAACCAACACAGACTGGTGAAAATTTTAATTTTGATGATAAGGCAATTGATAAGATAGATGTTCTAGCAGAAGATTTAACTGATGCTATAATTACATTTATCCAATCTCAAACATTTACTGTAACTAAACTAAAAATGACATCAGTTGGTAATACAACAACACCTGCTGTTCCTGGAACTCCTGGTTTAATAGTTGGAGCTGATGGAGTTCCTGGTAAGATGTTTGTTGAGATGACTGGTGTAGAAGAAGGTGTATCTACAACAAATCCATTAGGTGCAGTTGAGTCAAATGTTTCTAAGGTTGTATTAAAAACCATAGCGCCTGGAACAGATAAGGAACCTGTATAATGCCAATACTAGATAAAAGAAAAGATAGATTTATAGAAGACCAAGATAGTAGAGTATCAGTTGGAATAGACTTTCCATTTAATAGAACTGCTGGTGGTAATGGATTATTTAATACTACAGAAACTACTATTGATGCTATAAAGGCTAACATACAACTTTTATTACAAACCAATCAAGGTGAAAGATTATTTCAACCTAACTTGGGTGTCAATTTAAGACAACTTCTTTTTGAACAAATGACAGAAGATTTACAAATACAGATTGAAAATAATATTGTTGATGTTTTTGAAAGATGGTTACCATTTGTAAATTTAACAAACATTAATATTGAAAGAAGAAATGATGTCGATCAGACAAATGTTAATATAGAATTTAATATAAGAAGAACACCAAATAGTTTAGAAAGTGTTCAAGTTACATTTGATGGTGTCGGTGGCACCACAACAACAAGTGATGGAGCTTACTAATGGCATATACCGATAAACAAAAACTAATAGAAACAAATGTAAATTACACAAGTAAAGATTTCAGTACAATTAAAGCTGACTTGATTGAATATACTAAAGCTTACTTTCCTGATACATACAAAGATTTTAATGAAACATCACCTGGTATGATGTTAATAGAATTATCAAGTTATGTTGGTGATGTTCTTTCTTATTATATTGATTACAATTATAAAGAAAACTTATTAGCAACTGCAACTGAAAAAAGAAACGTAAGAAGACTTTCTGAATTTCTAGGATATAAAGTTCCTAACAAAACTCCATCGGTTGTTCGTTTAAAAGTAACAACAACTATAAATGCTGATGGGACAACTGGACTACCACTATACGGAACTGCTCCATCTTCAATAGATAGTGGATTACAAATTGCTTCAAATGTAGATTCACAGATACTTTTTGAAACTACTAGTGAAATAGATTTCACATCAAGTGGTTCAGGTGATCCTGCTATAAGTGCTCCAATATTAAATTCAGATGGTGAAGCTAGTTCGTATACCCTTACACGATATGTAAGAGCCGTTTCCGGTCAGACAAAAACAAAAACATTTACCATATCAAGTCCAACTAAATTTTTAGAGTTAGATTTAGGTGAAGATAATGTAGTTGAGATATTAAGTTGTACAGATAGTTCAGGACTTACATGGTATGAAGTTGATTATCTAGCACAAGAAAAGGTATTAAAGGAAACTCATTATTCCGTTGATCCTAACAGAAATACTGCTTACGATCAAGGGTTAGGTTCTGATGACGGAACTAATTCTATTATACCCGTTCCTTATGTTGCTGAATACATAAAAACAAATAAAAAATTTACAACTAAATTTAATGAAGATACTCAAACATATTATATTTGTTTTGGAAATGGTCTTTTTAAACTTAATAACAATGGTTCAAGTGTGGAAGAACCTGAACAAGCTGGTGTAACAATTAATGGAACAGAATTATCCGAATTACCTGGTGCTATAAATTCTACAATAAGTAATAACTTAAATTTAGGTGAAACTCCAACAAACACTACACTAACTTTTACTTATAGAGTAGGTGGTGGTGCTACATCAAATGTTCAAGCTGGAGAACTTACCACTATAAACAATGCTCCTGCCGGTGTTACTATATCCGTGACAAACGATGAACCTAGTGTTGGTGGGACAGATGGTCAAACTGTAGATGAGATTAAAAATAATGCTAGTGCGTTTTTTGCTACTCAACTTCGTTGTGTAACCAAAGAAGATTATACAGCAAGAATACAAAGTATTCCAACAAAGTTTGGTAGTATTGCTAAAGCTTATGTAGAGAGATTAGATGGTGGAACTCTTTTGGTTTCTACTATTTCTTATAATCAAAATAAACAATTAGTTCAAACACCACAACTTGTTTTACAGAATGTAGCTACTTATCTTAATCATTTTAGGATGATAAATGATCAAGTTGATTTTGGGTTTAATTTAAAAGAAGTTTTATTTTCCGGTTACATAATAAACTTTGGTGTTAATTTTAAAGTAAATTATGACCGAAGATTTAATCCAACAGAAGTTAAATTAAATGTAATTCAAGTAATAAAAGACTTTTTTAAAGTAGAAAAAATGCAGTTTAGACAATCAATTAATATAAATGATTTACAATATAATATATTAGGATTAAGTGGTGTGATTGGAATAAAAGAGTTAATATTATTTCAAGATGGAAATGATGAATATGCTAGTGGTAGAAAATTATATTACTATAGAGGGGATGGTGAAATTATAGGTGATGATACTAATTATGGATTTCAATATGATTTTCATAGCTCTCTTGAAGATGGTATTTATAGACCATCTGTTTCTCCTGCTGTATTTGAATTACGAAATCCAAACCAAGACATTTATGGGAAGGTAATATAATGCATAGATATTTTTTTACAACCAAGGATACTTTTATTAATAGTGGTTCAAACTCAATTACTGGCGAAGACTTTAAGGATAAGAACACGGGACAAGATGAGATACTTGAATTAAAAAAAGTATTTTTTGATAGAACATTTTCTCATCAAACCAGAGTTCTTCTTCAGTTTGATACTGATGAAATAGAAAGCTACATTAGTTCATCTGTTTTACCAAATGACTATAAGTTAAACCTTAGACTTTATGAAACAGAAGGGACAAGTGGTTTAAGTGAAGAGTATACAATTGCTGCTTATCCTCTAAGTCAATCTTGGAATGAGGGTGTTGGTAAGGAAAGTGATGTTCCAAAAACAGTTGATGGTTGTAGTTGGGCATTTAGTAAAAATAATGAAGGTGTAGAAGTAAAATGGAATGCTTATTCATCAAGTATTTCATCAAGTATTGATGAAAGTGATAATACTATAAATCATATTTCTACCTTTACATCATCTTTCATAGATGGTGATCAGATAACTGAAGGTAGTTATATAGAAGCTGATGAAGCAACTCAAGTATTTTCAACAGAATCTCCTGACCTTAATATGGATATTACGGCTATTGCTAATAAATGGTTTGGTGGTGTAAATAATAATTATGGAATAATGTTAAGATTATCCGGTAGTAGAGAAACATCTTCTACTAGTTTTGAAGATATTAAATTTTTCTCAAGACAAACCAACACTATATACTCTCCTAAGATAGAATTAAAGTGGGATGACCACTTACCAGCAACTGGTTCTAACACAGGTAGCTTGACCACCTTGGATGTTTCTGGTAATAGTGAGAACTACCTATACCCAATTCACTTACGGGAAGCGTATAAAGAAAACGAAACGGTAAAATTTAGATTTGGTGCTCGTAAAAGATATATACAAAAATCATTTACAACATCAGTTCAAACCGTTAGTGGTAGTTTTATACCACATGGTAAGGGTACTTATTCTATTATTGATATGGCAACAAATGAGTCTGTTGTTCCGTTTAGTGCTTATACAACTATGAGTTGTGATACAACTTCTAATTATTTCAAACAAGATTTAGATTCATTTGAACCTAATCGTGCTTATAAGATTTTAATAAAAGTTAATCACGATGATGGTCAAGAAATAATATATGATAATGATTTTGAATTTATACTAAGGACTTAATCATGGCTTACGGAACTACTGGTAGTGATGACACAACTCAAGAAGAATTAGGAATAAACCAAAACCCTATTATACAAGTTGGTTTAAATGCTACAGCAGCTGATAATTTTTACTTTGTAGAAAATCCAGAAGAACAATATATAGGTCTTTATCATATACATCAAGATGGTGAAATTATGATAGGTGCTGGTGAGTTAGGAATAACTCATGTTATTGCTTCTAGTGAAATAATATTTCAAAAAGTTACTTATGCGGCTATACAAGAAACTCGTGAAGCAGTAAGTGATATATTTTATAAACTATGGTTTGAATCTAATACCCTAACTGATGAACAACTTCTTTCTCTTCAGACAACTATCCGTGATGGGATAAAACAATCAGGTCGTACAGAAGATGAACCTCTTGTATTTTATAAAAAAGATAGAAATACATTAGAGAATAGAAAAGATATAGAAGGTGATATTTTTGAACAACTATGTCAATATATTTTTGATAATAATATTATTGAATTAGAAGGTAAGTTTTCTATCATACAAGTAGAATTACCAGCAGAAGGTACGCCTCCACAATCAACTATTCAATATAAAATAAAGTTTATAGATGGGACTAATGTATATGAAATAAATGTTGCTAAGAAAATAGGAAATGAATTTACAGATATTTTAAACCTAAGTCAGTTAACAAAAACAAAAACAGGTTCTAAAATAGATCCTGAAAAAGCTAGAGAAGTTTTAGATACTGATATATTTGAACTTCTTCCAACACAACCAAATCGTCAAGAACAGATAAATAATTTATTTTCAGACTTTGATGAACTAGTAGGACCATCCCCTAGTTTTACAGATGTAGATGGCGATGGTGCTGGTGAACAACCTAATAATTATCAAGATGATGAAGAGAGTCGTGTTAGTCATGAAAACCAAGTAGATGCTTTTGTAACAAGATTAGATGACCAAGCAAATGAAGATAATAGTGGTAAGACTCTTCAATCATTGAGAAATAAACTCAACACTTATCTTGGTGATGTTGATAATGTTATTCAAGATTTATCTGATGTAAGACCTGAATATGAAAATGTATCAAATGGATTTTTTAAAATAAGAAAACCAAATCAGGCAATTATATTAAAATCACCAACAAATACTGAATTGGAGTTTCAAAAAAATAATTCTTATTTGACAGATGGTTTTACAATAACAATGTGGGTAAGATTTGTAGATAAACAATCAAGTGGAACTCTTTTTAATTTTGGTAATCCTTTAGAAGATGGTGGAAGTGGGTTTAGATTAGAAACAAGAACAAGTATTGATGGTAACAACAATTACAGAAGGTGGATTAGATTAGTTGTAAAGGATGATTTAGTTAGGGACAATCATTGGGGTATAGAAAATAGAAAGAGAAGAATTGGTAGTCAAAGCAGTCCTATTGATTATCATAGTGATGAAATAATACATCAACTTTATCCTGAAATACCAACCGATGATTTAGACGAATGGTATTTTATCTGTGCTACTTACAATCCTACTATATCAGAATTACTTCTTAATGAAGCAGGTTACACAAACCCTTTAAGATTTAATAAACAATATTGGTTAAACCATATAGATGAAAATGGTGAAGTAGTTGCTAATAGTAATCTTGGTGCTAAATGTAAAGTTGAGATAATAAGTAAAAGTGATTTATTAAAAGCTCGTGGATATAAAGTTGGGGACATAGAAAAAACAATAGTTGATGATAGTGAAGAACCACCTTTTAATGTAGATGGAGTCGAAGGTGTGAATCCTTTAGATAACTCATCGGAAACTCAAGAGGAAGAAACTTCTAACATAGAACTAATGCCTACTAACGCTCCTATTGGATTCAATCCAATGACAAATCCTATGACAGGTACTTTAAGTCCACAAGGACAATGGAGTTGGAATGGTGTATCTATTACATGGGTAGCAGTAGAAACTGAAGAAGAAAGTAGTGAACCAGTAGCTACAAATACTCCTGATAACATATTAACCTTTGGTGCAGGTGGTGGTGATTATTAATGCCAAAGTTTACTACAATTTCAAACCTACTTGTAGATGCTAGACAATCATTACAAGATTCTCCTGTAAATGACCAAATTGTTGAATTAGGAACTCGTACTTTAGATAATAGAGATTATTGGGAAAACAATAATTTTAATGAATCTACTCTTAAACCGTATTTAACAGATAATAGAGAAACCCTAGATTCAGAAGTTGTTAATGATATAGTTTATGCAAATTCTATAGGTAAATTTAATAGGTTTCAATACTCAATAGATGCATTACCATTTGTAACTGATCCTAATAATCAAAACGAAATTATAAGATTAGATAACTATTATGATAAAATTAATAATTCTAATGAATATAATTTAGCAACAGAAGGTAAAATTAATTTTTACATTTACACTAGAGAAAGTGGAAGACCGACACCGGATGGTAATATAAACAATTATGAATATAGACCAATTGTAAATAAATTTGATAGTTATGCTAACACGGAAGGTGATACTGGATTTTATTTATTTAAATTAAATTGGGGTGATGGAACTGAGATAGAATATACGGATGAGCCTAAATTATTAGAATCAAATGTTTTGTTAAATCATAGTTATAAAAAACCTGGTTTCTACACTATTTCCGGTGTAGTATATGCTATGTATTCACCGGAAGATGAAAAATCAATCGGTGGGTGGGAAAAGTTTGAAACAAAAATTTTATTAAACCCATCTCAAAATTACGAACTTAGTTTATATGATTATGACAACTTTGCCACTATCGGTGGGATAAGTAGTAAATCCGTATTGGTAAAATCTGCTGTTAACTTAGTTGGTATAAATCCAATAGATTTTAATGATAGTCGAGCAACACCAGATTCTATCGAGAACATAAATCTTTTGGATAGGTTAGAACTTTTTAATTTTTTAAACAAAGTATCTGAAAGTAATTTAGATAAATTTAATGATTTCCTACTACCATTTACTGAAGAATTTCAACAACAGCAAAGAGAGGCTAATCGTATATATGGCTGTACAAATTCAAATGCTGAAAACTACAATGAAAGTGCTAACACGGATGATGGGAGTTGTATATTTGATGTAAATGTTATTTTTAATACACCACAAGGTTCTAATATTTTACTTTATGGTGATGGGGGATTATCCCAATCTGATTTATTATGGGATTATACAATTCCTAATGAAACATTAGAAATAATATCTCTATTATCAATGCAAGTTGGATCTCCAGATTATGTAAAAACTCCTATATTTAAAAAACGTGAAATGCCTGCCAAAAGTGAAAATAATTATAAAGATTTGAGTGGTGGATTTAAGAAAAATAAACGTAATAAAAATTTAGAGATTGTTAATACGGCTGAATGGGAAAATATTAGAAATACTTTAAAATTTATTTCTGATAATAGACCTGATATTAGAACCGCAGTAAATCTGATTTTCGATACATTTACACCTGCTGCATCAACCGAATGAGGATTTTCCCCACTCGCTCTGAGGCGTAACCCAAACTTTGTTTTATATAAAGCTATTCCAGCAATTAGTAAGATGATTATTGCATAGAATCATATGGTTGCAAAGTATTTGTAGACCCAAAAACCTATGTGTACATCACAGGCCTAGAAATAGACTATATACAAAAAGGCCTAAATGAGGGATTTGATTTCAAAAATCCCAATGAACGTGACCGATGTGGTTGCGGTGAAAGTTTTAGGATATAAGGATTAAAATGAAAAAGTTATTAGTATTATTGGCAATATTCTCAAGTGCCGTATTTGCATGGGAACAACGGGCACCACTACCTCCACAACAATGTGCAGTACATAGTCCATATGGTTTTGCACAAACTGTTCGCACAGCAGTACCCATCTGCCGTGAAGCATACTTTGTTGCATATGATGCACCAGTTAAGATTCCAGTCTATGTTGCATACACTTTACTACCACAGAACGCATTAGGTTGTTTCCCACGCACCAATGCATTTGTTGCTGATGCAAGTTTAAATGGTACAGGCGCAAGACCTGATGACTACGCAGGCACAGGCTACGACAAAGGTCATGCAGCTCCTGATGGTGACTTATCATGGTCAGCAATTGTAGAATATGAATCATTTCTAATGACCAACATGTACCCACAGGCAGGTTCATTGAATCGTGGCATCTGGAAACTATTAGAAACATCCGTTCGTGGTTGGGCAGTTCAATTGAATCAACCATTCACAATCTATGTTGGTGCAATCTATGGTCAAGGTGATAAAACCATTGGTAATGGTGTAATCGTACCAAAAGGTTATTATAAGATTGTCATTAACAATACAACCAAACAAGTTGCAGGCTGGGGCTTTCCACACAATGCACCCTACCCTAATCTAGGTAATGATATGACCAAGTTTCGTATGAGTATTGTTGATATTCAAAAGCAAGCAGGTGTTGAGTATAAATTTCCAGCAGGTGCAGTTGAATTGCAACCAGGTCAAGAGTGGCCAGTTGATTTCGGTGCATTAACAAACGCTAAGCGTGCTAAGTGTGGTAAAGCAGAATAATGATTATAAAGCACCAATGTCCTGATTGTGAATCAAAATACACACTTGAATTTATCTTAGAGGATTGTGAAGACGATCCTAAGTTCTGTCCCTTCTGTTCAGCATATATAAATGAAGAAGAAGTGGAACAGGATGATGATTATTAATGTGGTTTTATTATAATACAGCAGAAGAATTCAACCTTGACGATGCCGAAGGTTACTTTGGCTTCGTCTATCTTATTACGCACAACCCCACCGGTAGAAAATACATTGGTAAGAAATTCTTTACCAAGGCCGGTACTCGTCAAATAAAAGGCAAAAAGAAAAAGATTCGTAAGACCTCTGATTGGGAAACTTATTGGGGTTCTAATACTGAACTACAGGCAGAAGTAACAAAGAACGGAGAGGAGCAATACACAAGAGAAATTCTACATCTATGTAAATCTAGGTCAGAATGTAGTTATTGGGAAACTTTTGAGATATTCAGTAGACAAGCTCTTTTAAGTGACTCTTATTATAACTCATGGGTGACCTGTAAAATTCACAAATCACATGTAATAGGAAAAATAAATGGCTCGCAAACAAACAGCAAACAACGAAACGATAACAGTAGCCAAGACAACCAATCAATTGAAGATAAGAATTGATGACCTTAAACAA
>ENA-OSIY01000685-OSIY01000685.1-marine-metagenome-genome-assembly--contig:-NODE-685-length-18670-cov-15.015328_pt1 | contig 18670 bp, 26 predicted proteins | sample MGYA00237884_ERZ534233 | MGnify/ENA primary metagenome ERZ534233 (study PRJEB26412, sample SAMN06343840) | marine metagenome | isolation source: estuarine water | place: USA: Columbia River Estuary... | reverse complement strand
CAATCGGTTCTAATGTGAAATTCACTAGTTCAACCCGTGGTACTATCTCCGGTGTTGTGAAGAAAATCAATCGTAAGTTTATTATTGTGGATCAACCAGGATTGCACCGTAGCTGGAGAGTTCCTGCTAGCATGTTGGAGGTGGTATGAGTTATTTTGTTGGAATTGTGATTGTCATTGCCCTGGTTGCAATTGGCCCGTTATTGACTATTTGGTCATTGAATGTGTTGTTCCCGATATTAGCTATTAAGTACTCATTAGAGTCCTGGTTAGCTGTAGTGATTTTGGGCGGATTGTTTAACATTAGGAAAGCAAAATGAGCGAAATAGAAATTGATATTGTAGAAATGTTAGAGCAAGGCACACCCTGCAACTATCTCCGCTGTATTGGAAGTACCCGTAACGTGGGTCTATGAAGTGTCCGATTCCCTGCAGGATAAGGAAGTGTTTAGCCCGTTCAGAACGGTAAACTCCTAAATTTGACATTAAATGGATTTGGTGTTACAATAGAATCTTAGACAGTAAAGAAAAGGAAACAAAATGGCTTACATGAATCAAGAACGCAAACAAAAGATTACACAAGCACTTAAGCCCATCTTGGCTAAGTACAAGGTTAAAGGATCTTTGTCAGTTCGCAATCATATGACTATTGTATTGACCCTGAAATCAGGTGCTATTGACTTTATTGGTAATAGCAACAGAGTTTGTGGTAATGATTTCTATCAGGTACAACGTGGCTTCAAACCTACTACAAGTGGTTACGATCAGGTAAATCCTTACTGGTTTCAGGATCACTATGACGGCGATGCTAAGGCCTTTTTAACCGAAGCATTCAAAGCATTGAAGTCGGCCGATTGGTATGACGAATCCAATGCAATGATTGACTATTTCAACACTGCCTACTATGTCGATGTTAACATTGGCAAATGGGACAAGCCCTATATTTTGGAGAAATAAGATGAACAGTTATTGGGTCATGGTAAAATATAAAGATGAACCGGGAGCAGGATTTTCTCGGGCATATTTAAATGCGGACAATCCATTTCAAGCTATTGCAATGGCAAGGTCAATGTATGGTAGGTTACTGATGAGTGAATCAGCTAACCCAGCCTAATCAAATAATGGGTAACACAATGGTTGACAACAAATGGCTATTGTGTTATCATTATAACAGTGCTGAGTGATATCAGTACATTTTTAACTTAGCTTTTAATTAAAGGAAACATATGGCTAATTCTAATCAAACATTCAAAGTCGCTGGTATTACTATTCACAATGGTAACGCTAAAGTTCGTTTCACTGACGACATGGTCCGTCGTATCAAGCAATTCACTAAAGGTGGTGCATCACGTGTAGATTTTATTGAGTTGCCTAGCGAGATGACAAAAGTAGATGCACTCAAATACATGTCATTTCACGCTGACTTCCAGTCTGCTTCAGATCAGGCAACTATTGCTGATACACTTGAAGATAAAACTAAAGAAGCAAGTAAAGGTGAAGTTAAAGTAAAAGCTTCTAAAACAAAGCCTAGTATTGATGCAATTAAAGCACGTGCTAAAAAAGCAAAAGTGTCCGCAGAAGATATTCTTGCGGCAGTTGGTGACGCTCCATTCTAATTAACAGGGCTTAGGCCCTTATACTATGAACTTAAATCTATCTACGTTCCGTCGCTCGTTTAACCCTCGTAGAGAATTTAATCCTGCAGATAGAAAAGATTTGCTAGAATTCAAATTCTTTAAGAAAAATGGTAAATGGAAAACTGGTTGTCCATTCTTTCTTGAGGATCCATTTGTTGAGATTCCAGCAATGTGTGAAAACAAATTCACCGCTTATATGCTAGAGAAGATGAAATAAAAAAGCCCCTTAATTGGGGCTTTTTATTGGATACTTAAATTAATTAAGCATTGGGTGCTTTTATTACCATAAATCTTATAGTGATTGCATCTGAAGTAGTTGTGAACCCACTAATGTTTTGAATGTTTATATAGAATCCATTAAGAAAACTAGAAATAGTTGCAGATGGCTGTGCTACACAGTTATAAACTCCAAAGTTAGGGCTAACTATTTGTACTAACACGATATCATTGTTAGGATCAACTCTATCGTTTGCTACTGTGAATGTATCAACTTGTCCTGCTACCATAGTAGCACTTACTGTAATTACAGTACCTGCTAGAGAATTAATTGTTACACCATTACCTCTATTTGTAGTTTGAGTAACAGTTGATCCTGATGCATAACCAATCTTACCAGTTGATGTTAGTGTACCAGTGACATTAGCACCAGTGCCAGTAATAGTCATAGTTGTATTACCAACTGCGTTAATAGTTACATTGCCATTCGCTGTAGCGATATTAACATTACTACTACCATTAACAATATTAGATACAGATCCTACTAGATTGGCCGCTGGATATCCATTAGAAAAATTCAAATTACCTACAAAATAAGTAGCATCAACCCGTGTTGCAGTCAATAAACCAGAATCTGGGTTATATTGTAAATTATCATCAGCGTCAATATGTAAACTCTTATCACCTGATCCAGCACTTAACACAACATGGTATGAGAAGTTATTATTAACATCTGACACATTAAGATATTGTGATAGATTTGCATTGGCTACATTACCTATAATAGTACCACCTACAGGTAGTGTTAAGTTACCAGTATTGTCAAACTGCCAAGCATATTCTGTGCCGCCACTTGAACCACCGTTGTATACTTTAATATTTGCACTAGTTGTTGTGGCATCAAAAGTACTAAAGATATTAGGATCATTTTGGTTGCTTACTGATTGTAAACTTGCTATGCCGCCAGTACCAGAAGCCATTGATTGTAAGACTACATCAGAAGCAAACCCTCGTATAAAAGAGTCAGTTGTTACTTGTAGTGTGTTGCCGTCAAATCTCCACTCATTGGGAGTAATAGTATCCAAATTAGTGTAGATACTAAACTGTCCATCCTCGAGAGTAGTTGATGATAGATTTACATTACCATCGGTTACAATTTGTTTGATTGCAATGCCATCACCTTGAGGATCAGCGGCCACTAAGATTAAATCAGTTTCTGGTTGAGAATAAATATTACCATCAGTAGCAAATGTCCAAGTATGTGTGCCATTGGCATCACCGGCTTGTATAGACACATTGCCATTAACATTGACAGCAACATTTGCAAAGGTATCAGTCCCGAGAATAACAGTTTCACCGTTGCCTGCAATGTGAATGTCTGGACCTACGGTTAGAAAGATATCCAAATAAGCATTAGCGTTAGCAGAGTCTGGTTGTAGTTTTAAGTTTCCTGTACCAATGATATTAATATCATTGAATGTTACATTGCCTGTGCTAGCATTGCCTCCGCCACTTGCCGGAGCAAATACACCGTTACCATATAGTACATTGCTATTGCTACCATCTAAGTTAATTGTAGCGATGTTACCTACTGTAGGAACAACCGGAATAGCAACATATGTTCCATTACCAGTTAATAAATTACTTACATTACCATCTAAGTTAATTGTAGCGATGTTACCTAAACCAGAAACGTTTGCAGCCGCAACAGCAAATGCGGTGTTAGCAACATTAGCATTAGGAACAAATCCACCTACGTTTGCACCTGCAATGTTTGTTAAGTTAGCACCACTGCCTACAAAAAGATTAGCACTAACAACATTAGCACCTATATTGCCTGTAAATGTTGGTAAGTAATTAGCAACATCAGTATTACCATAACTACTGTTCCCACCTGATACTGTAGTCCAACTTAATACATTGCTACCGTTAGTAGTTAGAACTTGTCCGTTACTACCGCCTCTAATAATTACGTTAGCAACATTACCAAGATTAGCGGTAGCAGAAACATTTAAGTTAGTTAACGATGTTAATCCAGTAGAACTTAAATTATAAGTATATACTCCACCGGTTACATTGACATTACCTGCACCTACATTACCTGTAAATGTTGGTAGATAGTTTGCAACATCACTATCAGTATATTCATTGCCTGCATAGTTGTTAACCTTGTATGAGTTGACAGTTTGATTAACTGAACTAACGGATACTGCCTTGGGGCTTGTATATATTGTTACCACATCACCTGGATCGTTACTAGTTGATGATGTAACAGTAACTGAGTTACCTGCTGTTGCTTGCGTAGCTTGATTATATGTTACTGTACCACCTGAAACTTGTGGAACAAGTCCCCTAGACACAGTACCGCCAGTCGATGTTTCTGCCCCTGTTACTGCGTTTACAGTAGCCGGAGAAGTTCTTGCTACTGAAGGTGTTTGTGCTTCTAATGATTTAAGTATTGCTGGATCGGCGCCGCCGACCATTGGTGATGTTGCCATAATATGGTCCTTTAATTGTTATACTACTATTTAGTCTAAAAGTTGTAATTACGGGTTGTTAACTGACTTAATTATCCAATAATCGCTACTCATATTGGGTTTTATAACCATATCAAATGGCATATAGAAGTACCCTTTAGCACCCCAATGTGTCCCCCAACTGTTTCTTGCGATAAAAATCTTCTTACGCTTATCATATCCAACTAGCAGTACAGCGTGACCACCTAACAATCGTTCTCGTTTTGTGTTTGGATAAGGCATATTACCAGTACGTGCTACGCTATTAGACATAAAACTAGTATATACATGAAATCCCATCACAACTGGATAACCATTTGTTAATGCATCTATACATCCATTGAAGTTTGTTACTCTTTCGTATCGTGTTACTTTACGATTTAATGCATCATTTTTTGCTTCAGTAATTGGTTCTTGTCTAAACTTTCTAACATCATGTGGCCATAATGATTCCAAACTTGCACCATAATGATTAGTAGCTTTGATTCCATCACGTATGTAAGCACCACTATCATAGTTAACTGTACCTAATAATAATCGTTCATAGTAATAGATAAACAATCTACTAACATCGGTTGGTTTACCACTTCGTTTGTTTAGTAGTTCTATTGCTCCTGCAATTGCTTGACCAGTACAGCTACCAAGACTACCTTGATTTTCTATTGGGCTACAATAATTTCTTAAATCTACAACATTAGGACTTGCTTTTTGTGTTACTTGATATTTGTAATCTCTAGTATCTATTTTATCAGCCTTCCAAATTAAACTGAAGGTTTTGTCAAGTGTCCTAGGTATGATTTTTTTGTATATAGGAGGATTGAAGGTATGATCCTGACTAGTATCTATAATTGTGCGAGGATCTTGTTTCATTTAGGCAACTTGTTTTTTTGAAATTCCCAAAAGTCTGGATCACCTGGCTTTGGTTCTTGTTGTGAATTCATATTGTCTCCTTAACTGAATGTGAATGGATAGTTGTATGTTGCAGGACCTGTTTGACCTGTAACAAAGAATATAAGATTTGCCCCTGAATTTGTTGATACATTAATTGTGCTTGAAGCAACCGTACTTCCTGCCCCCCAAGTACAAGTTTTTGTGCCTGTACCGTATGTGGAAAAGAATGTTTGATTACTTACGCTTAATGCTTGAATAGCAATGCCAGTTGCCGCATCATTGTTGATTGTAAATCCAGTCGAACCGTTGATGGTAGCAGTAACGTCTTGTAAATCACCGCCTGCTGTGACTGGAGGTGGCATTTCAGTATATCCTGTGACGTTGTTTACGCCTGGTGTACCACCACCGTACCCACCGATATCAATGCCGCCGCCTATATCTATTCCACCTTCAAATACTATTGCCATTTGTTATCCTTTATTTACAGTTTAGTATAACCATAATTAACTACTGCGGTATTACCACTATTGTTAGTGATACCAAATGTAAACACATTAGCCGTGTTACCTAAATAAGTATTAACATTGCTGATTGAACCTACTGTGCCAGTAAACTGATCGGGTATTGTTGTAAACACTAATGCATTTCCAACTGAGTAATACCAAGCATACTGACTGCCTAGTACCGGTACATTTGTATTTGTAACAACAGCAGTCGCAGTATATGTTATAATACCGTTTGGAATATTACCGTTAACCCAGATTGAGTAAGTTCCATTCAATGGTACACTAATGTTTACTGTATTATTGCCGGACGCAAGTGTCCAACTACCTGCAACTTTAGTAGCAACATTAGATAATCCACCACCGTTACCAGTAAAGGTAGTAGCTGACACTGTACCTGGTGCCGTCAAGTTACCTGTATTGTCAAATTGCCAAGTATTGAGTGTACCAGTAGCGTTTGTTTGAATAGTAGCGTTAGTAGCATATGCTGATACGATACTAGTTGCGGCACCTGCATTAGTCATTGAAATCAATTGTGCTGGATTGTTTGTACCATTATCAACTGCCGCAACACCTATTGACGCATTTGCTACTGTCTTAATAAATCCACCTGATGAACCTGGTATTGTTAAATTACCAGTACTATCAAAGTTCCAACTGTTAGTACCGGCACTAGTTATAACTATATTGCCATTACTAGTTGCAATATTAACATTGCTATTACCATTAGCAATAGTTGTTACACTTCCAGTCCAAGCTGTATTTTGTTCAGTTGCATCAGGGAATGTGATTGTTGCACCGGCACGTGATAATTCAAGTGAATTATTAGCATGACTTATTCTACCAAATATATTACTTGATAAGAAACCACCTGTACCAAATATAATATCTTTAGTTGTTCCCTGATTGCCGGTTGCCAATACTAGATTACCTCCACCACCTAATAGTGTTTGTCCAGGAGCATATGATTGCACTAATACATATCCGTCACCGTTGCCGGTTATAGTGTAATTTGCATCTCCAAATCCTGAACTAGTAAAGCCAAGAGATGTTTGTCCACCAGCATCACCGCCTTTTGCACCAAGTGCTACCCAGTCAGCACTACCATTATCTGATACATTATTAACAACAGCTTGAACATATGGAAAGAGATTACTACTTGCTATAAAAACTTCATGTTCAATCCCAGATAATGCATTAGCGCCTGGCCCAATATAGATACTATTACCACCCAATACAACATTATCTGGTGCATAGAATGTACCATCGTCACCAAATATAAATTCATGTGCGGCTGCATTAGAATAGATTGTAAAGTTAGCATTTGCTGTTCCAATGATATCACCTGGTAATGTTAAGTTACCGTCATCACCAAACTGCCATTGAAATGCATTATTTCCTGCATCAGTATAAATGTTTACAACAGCGTTTGCTTCAAAATTAATAGCCTCTGCCGCTTGAACTTCAAAATTATTAGTTGATGTATCAATACGAGGTGTACCTGGGAATGTTAACGTACCGTTAGCATTAAAGTCCCATAGATTAGGACCAGCGTTGCCACCATTTTGTCCCACTGCTATTCTAACAATACCTGATCCTGAAGTAGGATTAGCATATACTGCCGCTATATTACTAGTGCCGACGTTGCCAATATCTTCTACCCAAAGACTTGATACACCACCGTTACTACCACTTGATACTGATAGTAATGGTAGATCAGGATTCGATTGTAATAATGCAACATTTGATCCAAATACATTTGTAAGACCATTGATTACTAGATTGCCCGGCAATGTTAGATTACCATCTGTGTCAAATGTCCACATAGCATTACTGCTATTACCATCATTACTGTTGATAACAACATTACCTGTGTTTGCTAACTTAACATATAAGTTATCACTACCTAAGAACAACTCGGTTGCATACAAGTTTCCACTTGTCATATGTATATGGTCACCGTCAGCCGCTGTTGGATATATTAATAACTGTTGATTGGCAGTAGTTCCACCTATTGGTTTTAAAGCAATAGCACTACCACTAAGTGCGCCGTCTGGAATGTTGGTTTCATAAACAATACTGCCTAATGGTAATGTTAAGTTGCCAGTAGTGTCAAATGTCCAAGTGTTGTTATTACTGTGAATGTATAAGTTAGGAACATTACCGTTATAATAACCTACTTCAAAACTTGATGCTTCACCACCTAAGAATATATTAGCATCTGGTTCGTCAATATTTGCACTTGGTGCTCGTAAGTGAATATGACTTGGACCAGTTGGGTCAAGTACTAGTGACTGTGAACTAAGGAGAGCATCAGGTGTAAAGACCATTGTGCTGACATTTGCATTATTTGGATCCAAAGAACTGTTAGCAATACTTTGAATTACACTGTTGCCACCTGCTAAGATTAAGTTACCAGTTGTGTCAAGTGTCCAGGTATATGATGTGTTACCATCATATGAACTCATAATGATATTGCCGGTACTACTTACTTGAACAAACTTGTCATCATTACCTACGATCAAATCATAAGCGTTGTTGTTGCCTGTATCTAAGTGAATGTGACTTGCTACATCACCTCCACGAACTTGTAGATATGCTAAGTTAGCAGTAGCCAGTGGGTCCCAACTTAGATTTAATTGATTAACACCTTGGACTGTTACATCACTAAATGTCACATTGCCTGTGTTAGCACCGCCACCGATTGATACTTGTGTACCGTTAGCATAGTTAACTGCAAAAGTATTACCTGGTAATCTTACGTTTCCGGTATTGTCAAATAACCAAGCATATGTTCCGCTACCAATTTCTACATTACCGTATGCAGCCTGACTATTACCTCCCCCACCTGCGATTTGAACGGCGCCACCTTGACCATTGGCGCTAAAACCACCTTGCAGACTAGCAGATCCGCCCTCAAGTTCACCTGACCCACCGGTCATGTTAACTTGGCCACCGTAGCCATTCGCACTTATACCACCGTTAAGTGTTATACTGCCACCAAGATCACCATTGCCCGTACTATCACCGGCATTTATGGTTACATCACCGCCTGTATTACCTAGGTCAATATTACCATTGTTTGCACCAGCATCGCCTGCATTAAGTGTAAGAGAACCGCCAGGGCGTGCAACGAAATTAGCACCTACGGCATTACCGCCTTGACCAGCCGAGACACTAACAAATCCACCTGTCCCACCGTAGTCAATATTTGATGCACCACCGCGACCGGCTTCAATAGTAATGTCACCTCCTGATGTATCACTATCTTCAGCACTATCACCGGCAAAGATATTAATGTCACCGCCTTCAGCAGTAGATCCTATATCACGGTCACGAGCCTGTATCAATATGTCATCGGCTGAATATAGATTAATATCTGCACCGTTACCAGAAGCACGGTTGTCAATCTCTATGGTATTAGTGCCAATAATGTTTCCACTTAAATTAACATTACCTGCACCTATGTTACCTGTAGTTGTGATTGTATTAGAACCAAAACCACTTAATAATGTTACAACATTACTATTTCCATACGTAGTTGTATCACTTGCCCAACTTAAAGTACCGTTACCGTTAGTGGATAACAATTGTCCGGCTGTACCACCTGCAATATGTAAATTACCAACAGCGCCTAATGTTACGTTTGCTGTATTACTAAAATTAACAGTACCGGCTGCATTACTCACAGTTAATCCTGTTAAACTACCTGTACTGGTAATATTTGGTTGTGCATTTGTTGTTACAGTGCCCGCAAGTGTTGCGGCACCCACTGCTACGTAATTGCCACCTGCACCCCCTAATATAACATTAGCTATATTACCTAATACTGTTTTTTGTGTTGTAGGTGTACCGGACATGTTAACTACAGGTAATACTGTAGAACTTGCTAAGTTAGCTCCGATATCGGTTAATTCTGTGATTTTAATTGTTGTCATTTTTTATTTCCAAACTTTATGCAAATGTCACGCCGTTGTTCCCTATACAGAACCACTTGCTTGATATATATTGTAAGGTACATCCTGATCCAGCACTAGTGAATGTCATTGTACCATTTCCGCCCCATCCAGGATTTGCGGCAGTAATAACCATATTACCACCGTATACCCCTGTTATAAATGTTTTAATTTGTCCTACAGATCCAGTAGCTAATGTAGCAGTACTAGGTCCTGTTGTTGTTATGTAACTTACCGTAACTTCTAGATTTGCGGCATCACCGTCCTGTAAATTCTCACTACCACTTAAGGTTAATTTACCAGTCACTGCAACATTTGCTGGTAAATCAACAGTCAATGTTCCGGTAGAGGTAATTGGACTACCCGTAATAGATAGACTATTGCTAGTTACACTAAGGTTAGTAACACCTGTATTAGTGATAACCACTGTTCCTGCAGTACTATTTGCATTTACAGTAATACCAGTATTTCCAGTAAATGTATTGTATGGACTAGCAGTAGTGAATAATGTAGAAAAGTTATCTTTAGTTTTGGTGAAGGCAGTGAATAATGAATCACTACCGGTGGACTCATTTTGAAGCCCAATAGCTATTACTTGTTCGCCTGAAATTGCCATAATTTAATCCTTATCATGTATTTATCAATAAGGACTAAATGTGATATTGTCAGTTTGGACTAAAACTTGACCCGCATCCGCATGTTGTTTGTGCATTGGGATTAGTGATTTTGAACTGTGAACCGTTCAAATCCTCAACATAATCTATGCTTGCATTCTGTAAATATTGTGCTGACATACTGTCTACCAACATACTTAATGAGCCTGCAGGTATCTCAAAATCATCTTCATTTTGTTCTTCATCTATAGTAAAACCATACTGCATTCCACTACATCCGCCACCTTGAACAAACACCCGTATTCTAGCTTTTGGATTGTTTTCTTCCGCTAAAATATCGGCTATCTTTGTTGATGCATTCTCTGTTATTTCTATCATAAACTCTTACCCCATCTTGTGTTAATTACATTCCAATTAATAATTTTCCACTGTTCTTTTAAATACTTCTTCTTATCACTTCCGTAATCTAATAAAAACGCATGTTCCCACCAATCAACTAATAGTAATATATCATTACGCACTTCATGGTTTTTGATTGTTTTTATGCTTCCATCATATGCAAGATAGACCCATCCTGAACCCTGTATCTTCATAGCTTCAGTTTCAAACATAGACTTCATATCGTCATAAGTTTTGTAGTGTTTATTGATGAAACTCAACATAGGACCGTTTGGTTTATTATTATTTCTAACTTCACGGAATTGTGGGAATAGTGTGTTATGTAAGAATGCACCTGCATAGTTAAAATCTTTGTCACCCTCGCCTTTATTGTAGCGTTCGGCATAACCTTTAGCTAGTTTATCGTAATGTAGGTCTAGTGTGTCCTGGCTTAAAACAGGTTTAACCTCACTCGCAGTGAAGTTTAGTGGTATGATTTCTATGTCTTGAGGTTTAGCCTTATCCTCAAGTAATTGAATTATGTCTCTCATACATATATTTATCGTATGAAAGACTATTGGAGGATTAACGTCGGCGCACGATTCGGCCTTTTGATAAGTCGTACGGACTAAATTCTAATTCTACTGTATCCCCGAGTAGAACCTTAATATCATGCTGGCGCATTTTACCAGAGATATAACCCATTACATTTGTGCCATTTACTGTGACACGGAACATGGCGTTAGGTAACACATCAGTTACCGTACCGTCCATTCTTAAACCTTCTTCTTTTGCCATTCTACCTTCTCATTTTTGATATATCAATCGCTTCTTCCCTACTAAAAACCGGAACCGCATTACTTTTATGTAATGTAGAAATACCAACAATATTAGTACCTGTATATTGTGGAATATCTTTTGTGCGAACAGCTCCTGAATGACCAGTATCTAAACTAGCAATACGTTTTGTCTCACGCCCGGCTGGCGCCGATAATGTATATTGTAATGGTTCGGCAGATAATGCACGTTTGCGCTTTTTGTCATCAGCGTCAACTTCCCATTTTTTCTGTAACTCTTTCCAGTCGGCATCAAGCTGTCTTGCCTTTTGTGCCTCTGCGCTATTGCGGAACTTAATCTTGCCTTTACGTTTGCCGCCGGTACTAAGCCAGGGTCCTTCTAAATGCATGGTCATGATGCGTATGTCATAGTTATTAAACAGTTTCTATTATAGCGTAATATGGATTATTTGTCAAATCTTACCGCTTTAGTATTGACCAAACCTTCTCTTTTTCAATGATTTCGGCTTCTAGTTCTTTATAGCGTTTGCCCAATTCTTTTAGCTCATCCCATTTATCTTCTAATTCAGGATTTGGGTGAAGAATTGCTAATCGTTCTTCAATCTTTTCTAACATATCGGTTAAGCTTTTTCCCTTGATAGTTAGTTCCCCTTCAAAATCAGCATCACCTTTAACACTAAGAGTTGCCCCATTTAAGTTAGATTCAACCAATGATATATTACCCCAACTACCATTAGTGCCATTGGATGTGTATACTTGTCCAGGGTTAACACTTGTCCCGTTTAAGCCCCAATATAAACTTCCGCTAGAACTATTATTGGGTATAGTAACTGTGCTGGGGGTACCTGTATTTACAGAATTACCTATCATGGTGGTATTGTATGTTGGATAACTCATTTGTTTGTTTTCTTTAAGATGTATTTGCCACCTTCATCTATGGCAAATTCAATCTCATCACCCTCAGTCCACCCTAACTGAGCAAGTAATTGAGGAGGAATGGGCAACAGTAAATCACCCGTAACTTCATCTTCTTGGGTAATTACTTCATAGCGTATTTGTTCTTGACCTGGTTTAGACATACTATACTTATCTGGTTAGATAGGGTGCATAAATCTTTTCTAATTCACCAATGGTATGTTCCGTATTACTATCCTCATGCTTAACAGCAATACCACCTGCATTGCTCCAAAGATTTAAATACTTACCATAATCATCTACTAATACATTTGGTTCACCACCATTTAATGCGTATTTGTGTTTATGTTGTGTAAAGATAGCATTTTGTGTAGCATTTGGATTATGTTCATCTAACCAATCTTTTTTGGCTTCTACACTAGCACTAGCATAAGGTCCACGTAATGGTGCACTTAATACACTGTATGGAATATTATGTTGATTTAGCCACTGTACGACTTTACCTCCGCCTTCTAGAGGTTGTAGTTCTCTAAAAAACTTATAAACTTCTTCAGGACTACTTGAGGCTAATTCATTTATTGATGTTTCAGTATCAGGAATCTCTTTGTAATTACCAACATTATTTTTTGCGGCCCAAGCCCCAAAGAAATCAGCCTGAACCCCATCCATATCTAAGTATAGATGGGGCATCTTTTTGTTTATATCTTCCATTAATTCCTTAAGTTTCATTTAGTTATTATATCATAATCGGTAGAATAAGCCAAATGCCTTGGGTTAATAACATTGCACCAAATATACTTACACCAATGCTACCCCAGAACATACGTTTATCTACAGCTAAAATACTAGCTGATAGTAATACAATAGCTAACTGAAATGCCATTGCCGCAAATGTTAACCACGGAGTATGCTTTTTGGCTTCATCACGTTCAGCTTCAATACTCAATGCTTTAGCCATTAATTCTTTCTTACCCTCGTTTTTCGCTGGATCAGATTCATATCTATCAATCTTAGCCTGTAGTTGTTCTTTACGTTTTGGATCTGTGGTAGCTTCTAATTGTCCTTCAGCAATACTTTGTTTGATACTTTTTGCTTGATAGAAGTTCCAAGTATCATTTGCTTTAATCGTGTTACTTAATATCTTGCTACTAAATCCACTAGCCATGTATGTTGTAATTGCTAATAGTAGTGCTATAACGGTGATAACCCAACCCGCTCTGTCTTTAATTTGTGCTTCACGTTCACTACGTGATAATGTTTTTACCTCTGCCATGATAGACCTTTCTAATTGTAATATTATTTAGTGTATTCTTTGATTACAGCCTTGACTAAACTATCAATGCTGTTAATTAATGTGATATTGTTTTCTTCAGTTTCTTTTATTGCTAAAGGTATTTCAGTGCATCCTAGTACAACTGCATTTGCACCACGATTAATTAGACTTTTCACTACAGTCATTAACATAGTATGTGCTTCTTTAATATTGCCACCTTTAATTAAATCTATAGCGGGTTGTACCAAACTGTTCATTTCTTCCTCAGATGGGGTAACACAATCCCAACCAGACTTATTCAGCATATATTGATACAATCCAAACTCAACAGTAGCGTGTGTCCCCATTATACCAATTGTCCCTGTAACATTAGCATCATTTAATGCGCTAGCAACACTATCTACAATATGAATAATACGTATATTTGATTTACTTAACTGATTAAACCAAAAATGTGCCGTATTACAAGGAATAACTATTAAGTCACATCCCGAAGATTTTAATGCTTGTATACCTTGTAGTAAGTATGGTAGTGGTTTGTCATCATTATTTCTTATGCTACTACTACGATCTGGTACACGTGGGTCATTCCATAATACGAATGGAATATGTTCTTGGTCACAACTTGCAGGGGTTTGCTGTATCAGTCTAGTTACGAACTCAGCACTTGCTGCCGGACCCATTCCACCTAATATACCCAATCGATTTTTCATACTATAACCAATATGATGATTATGAAAATACCAATAGCTATTACACTAGGAAGTCTCATTTTTTAAATAATAATGCTGAAGCAATAACTAATGCTGTTTGTGCGGCTTCTACATCAGTTGGTTGTTCTTTCCAACCTACGCTAATTTGTCCAATGAAGACTCCTGGCTCAGCCGGCACACTAATACGGCACATGTAATTTACTCCATGTTCTTTATATACAAAGCCAATAAGACTTTGTGGTTTAGTATACGGACTACAAGGAATCTTACCTGACATTAAACCAATAACATCATTGTTGTTGTCATAGTTTTTACTAAACAATCCAACATCTAGTCCGTCATTTCTTTTATCTCTGCCACCATTGCGTGTAGCTAAGTAAACAACTTTTCGGGTGTTAATCAATGTGTTGACTTCAAGGAAAGCAACCATTTCTACTTCAGTGTTTTTTAATAAGAAGTTGAATGCGTCATCATATTTGCCATTCATCTTTGGCATTGCTTGTTGGGCACGATAACTTGCTAGGAAGGCATCTTTCTCTGTATAAACAATCCAGCCGCCGAATCCTAGTATACAAAGAAATACAACGGTGAATAGACGAAATGGACTCTCGCCTATATAGGTAAGTAAACTAAAGAGGAAGTCTTTAAGTTTGTCCACCGGTATCTACCTCTTTGTCACATACAAAAGCTGTTACTGCTACATTGCCATGTACATGACTTGCTGTGCGTATCATATCCATTAATGGATCAACTGCGATTAGTAATACTAATACAGCTTCACTTGGTAGTTTTAGTAAGTCACAAACAACTGCTACTGTAGCAACAGTAAGTATACCAGTTGTGCCTGCACTTGCTAATCCTGCTAAGATACTACCAAATAACACTACAGCTAGTCCAGTTAATCCTAACGGTGCATCATATATGTTAGCAATGAATACTGTAGCAATAGCATAGTAAACAATACTACCAATACGATTAACAGTGAAACTCAGTGGAACAGTTAGTTCAACTCCGCCTTTATCAAAGTGTAGTCTGTGTAATGATTCTTGTGCGTATGGAATACAAGCTAAACTTGAACGTGAACTAACAGCAACAATCAATGTTTCTTTAGTTTCACGGATAACAGTCATCAAACTTAATCCACTACGCATCCAAATTACAACAGTGCCCGCAATAACTACTAATAGTCCACCAATAAACTGTTGCATTACAAAGTCAAACATTGTTAAGAATATACCTACACCCACTTTACCAACTTGTGCTGATATCATTGCTAATAATGCGATTGGTAAAAAGTAATTTAAGAACTTAAAGATACTGATACTTGCTTGTTGAATGCTTTTAAGCACTTCTACAAGCATTTTTTGACCTTCTGTTTTAAGATGACCAAGAGCAACACCAAAGATTAAACAGAAGATAACAATCTTTAAACTCTCACCGTTGTTTAGTGTATTAAAGATATTTTCTGGAATGAACTTCTCTGCCATCTTACCTGCACTGACAGCAGGCTCAACTGGCATTGGTTCTTTGAGAGTAATGTTTAAGTCTGTACCACTATCTTTATCATTAACTAGTACACCAAGTTGTGTTTTCTTTTCAGGGGTCATTTCTGTTCCTGTGATAAGAACAGTACCTACACCAATTGTTGCGGCTAAGAACATACTACCAACAAAGCCTACAATGATTTTGCGGATCAATTGTTGACTACCTTCTTTCTGTAGTAGTCCAATAATACCAACTAAGATAGTTGCTAGCAAGAATGGAAGTACAACAACTTTAAGTAAGCTGATATAGATGCCTCCCAAACTTTCAAAGTTTAAGCTGAACTCGGGAGCATAAACTCCACTCAGTATACCAACAATGATAGAACCAAGTATGGTCCACGGGCTTGTTAAAAACGTTTTTAAATGTGTGGTTGTCATAGCAGGTCCTTATTTCTTTTCTGCTTTATATCTGTCCATTAACTTTTTAGTGTCAATGTTACTGTATTCATTTTTAATAACATAATCTACAATACTTAATAGTTGTGTAGATTTGTAATTTACTGCAACAGCGATATTATCTACACTATCACTGATTGTAATTGACTTTGTAGTAATGGCTGCGTCTGGTTTCTCAAAAGCGATTTTCTTAATTTCAAATTCATCTCTATATGCGGCTGCAATATCACCACGTGTTACTTTATCAATGATTACTTCCCATTTATCTTCTGGGAGAAATGTAGCTTTGGGGAAATTAGTACGTGCAAACGTGTCGTAGCTTGAGTTACGAATAAAACTTATCTTACCATTGAAATCTCTAATGACTTGATATACTTCACGACCTTGGCTGTTTTGACTTAGCCATAAGCGATTGAGAACTAGTGACTGTCTTAATTTAACGTATGGTGTGCTAAATTTAACAACCTGTAGTCTAGGAGCTGTAACAGATAGTTTACTTACTGCAACATCTGCTCTACCGTCTCGTACCTGTTCGACAACTTCAGCAAAACTTTCAGCATCTCGTCTAAACTGTACGGGAACTCCAAGCATTACGCCAATTCTTCGTGCAATTTCAACGTCAAGACCTTTGATATCATCGCCTTCACCACTGAAGAAAGGAGGATTATCTTTTTTGGTCATTGCCACAATAAGAACGTTTGCTTTCTTAATTGCGGCAATATCAGCGGGTAGTGGTACAGAAGAAGTTGGTAATTGTGCGTGGACAACTGAACTAATCAGTACGAATAATAATAGTAGTAGTTTTTTCATAGTACTGTATTTATACTAGGAAAACCCTAACTTAGCCAAATTTTACTTATTTGCCAATGGATTATCCATAGCTTTTTGTATTTTGCTATCAACTTCTCTCTTTAATGTCTCTACTTCACGGTTTATTTCTCTACGAGCGGCAGTAAATTCACTATTAATTTCTTTACGGGTTGATTCCATATCTTTGCGAATTGCGGCCGCTTCAGTTCTGGCCCTTTCTAGGTCCTCACGGACAGCCTTACGCATATCACGCATTTCACTCTCGGTTTCACGTTGTGCATTCTTAACGCTACGTTCCACTTGTTCAGTCACAGATTCATTACGGCGTAAATCGTTCTTTAAGTCAACCTTGATATCACGTGTGTAATCACTAGTTTTTTGACTATTCTCCTCAATGACCGCTAAACGTTTATCAAATCCACTTAAATCTGGAGCACTATATTCAGCAATCTTTTTCTTCATACCAACGTAGTCTTTATAGACCTCAAAGGTTCCGTAAAGCCCACCTAATATAGATGACACAATTGTGGCTGCAACCATTAATTTAGCTGGGGTAAATTCATAGCCACCAATGCTGATAACTGTATCTTTACTTGCATACTTTTTAGCGGCTGCTTCAAGTTCATCTACTTTAGCATTTACGTTTTTAATTTCTTCTGTCATTTTTTTCTCCTAAATTATTTGTTATCTTAATATTAGATATTGCACTACTACAATGAATGCTATAACTATTACTACACCACATACTATATCATAAATGAGTTGCCCATTCATATCATTGTCCTAACTTATATTGTTGATTGACCATTTCTTGGTGTAATCTATCACTACCCAATCCTCTTAACAATCTGACATTATCAACATTGACTTGATTTTTGTATATCTCTTTTGGTGCATAGAATGCTACATCAGGCATCATTACTGAATATGCTTGATATCCTGAAGGTTGTATTGCCATTGACGCAATATCTACTTTACCCGCCAATTCATTTGGTTGCACATTCTTGTTTACTGCGTCTGTTTTTTGTTCTTGTGTAGTTGTGTTTTGTAAAATAGTACGTTCTTCGATTGCATCATTTATTACAGAACGTGTTCCAATTTTAATACCTTCAAGCTGTGGAGTTTCTACATCAATACTTGAGTTAATTGTAGAACGCAATGAAAACAGTTCGTAGCGAGATGTTTCGCTTGTTGTATTAATACTCTGTGAACTTGTTATATTCTCAATAGAAGGTTGAACATAACTATTATTAACCGTTGCCACTATAGTAGTTGATGTATTATCACTTGTGAGTGTTGACTGAGTTGCAGGCTTTAATACTTCAACAGTAAATGTAGCAACTGATGAAGCTATATCTGTTGATTGTGATGAACTATTTGATTTTAATACTTCAACCTTACCCACATTTGTTTGTGTAGCACTACTAAGTGGACTACTAGAACCTGTCTCTTATACACATCTCCGAGCCCACGAGACAGGCAGAAATCTCGTATGCCGTCTTCTGCTTGAAAA
>ENA-OSIY01000683-OSIY01000683.1-marine-metagenome-genome-assembly--contig:-NODE-683-length-18689-cov-6.839835_pt1 | contig 18689 bp, 33 predicted proteins | sample MGYA00237884_ERZ534233 | MGnify/ENA primary metagenome ERZ534233 (study PRJEB26412, sample SAMN06343840) | marine metagenome | isolation source: estuarine water | place: USA: Columbia River Estuary... | reverse complement strand
CAGGAATAATCCACTTGATGTTCTTTCTACACAAGAAAAAGATGGTAAGATTTATGTAAGAGTAAATAATAAAAATAATTTTTATAAAACTAATAATTATTTTACCACCAATGACTATGGTCTAGATGAATATCCTCTTACTGATGAGTGGGCTAAGTCTGTTATGAAGTATAAGAATAAGAGTAAAAATAATGAATAAATTTATTTATTTGGTAGCTGTAGCATCTTTAGCCGCTGCTCCAGTAAATGCTCAAGTAGTTAAAACAAATCCAAGTCCTCCAAAGTTTGTAATCAAGCCAGCTATCGGAGAAAAAGTTGTGAAGCCAGAAAGTGTTATTAGATCTTTGTGTGTTTATGCAAAGATTGAAAATTTCACAATCGATAAGGAAATTACCGATGATCCTGGCAAGTATATGAGTATTTCCAGTTCAAATGTTGAAGTTTTATTCACTATGGTTTGTAAAATTTTTGATATTGAAATTTCCAAGGTTGGATTTGAAGACGATTCGATTTTGTATCAATTTAAGAAAGTACAGAAGAAGAAATGAATAAGCAGTGGGACAGATTTGAATATAGGTTATTTAGAGAAAATAATTCAATTTCAATAAGAAAAATTTATTATTCTGATGATGTTCCACATGCTTACTCTAATCCAATAGCACTGCAAACTGACGATTTTGTATCATTGTGGGAACTCTTAAGGGTTGCTGTTGATGCTTTTTGCAGACCAGTGATAGATCAATCAAATTTTAAAAATGAATAAAATAATTTTATTTTTATTAATAATTTTATTATCTAGCAAAAGTCATGCCCAAGATAAACCTTGGGCATCTTTGGTTTCAAAAGATTATAAAGTTCAGCTTAATATAAAGAATAAACCTATTTCCTCAGTGGCTAGATGGTATTCTATTAAAAGCGGAATTACAATTATTCCAGATGATAGATTAAAAGGTAATTTTACTATAATTTCTCCTCAAAAAATCAATCTTACAGAATCATTTGATTTGCTTGAAGGTTTCTTGAATTTACATGGCTATATGCTTGTAAGAGAAAATAAATTTTTAATTATGAAACCTTTTTACAAGCCACCTTATAAATATTATCAGCCCATAGGGCCTGTTAATTATGAAGAGGAAGAAATAAAAATTTATCATCTTAAAAACAATAATGCAGATTCTATAGCTAAGATATTAAACGAAATATTTGGGTCAAGATAATTATGTTAGATGAAATGTATGCACCGTCATATACTTTTAATGAAAGATTTGTTATAGAAAGTAATATGATAGATCCTCAGCCTGGTTACAATGGTAATTCACCTGGCGATTTAATGTATGAGAATCATTTATCTGCTTTAGAATTAGTTTTATCAAATGATTGGAATTTAGAGCTCACAAGCCCTTTGGATATTCATCGGGTTTTAACAAAAGGCATTCCTTTCTTTGAAGATTACGGCATGTCGGGTAAATACAGAGATGTCGATTGCTGGATTGGGAATTCTATCTGTCCAAAGCCTTTCATGATTCCTAATCTTATGATGCAATGGTATGAGAAAACCATGGCTTTGATAGAAGAAGATGAAAAAAACCCGATTGAAATAGCTTGGATCAGCCATCATATGTTTGAAGTAGTTCATCCATTTATTGATGGCAATGGGCGAACAGGGAGATTGATATTCAATAAAATATTAACTCAGCTTGGTCAAGAGCCTAGAATCATTTCTTATGATGATAGATTTCAATATTATGAGGCAATTTCTAATTTTAGGGCAGAGTATTTTAATGGGCAGGGTTTTTATATTTTGTAATGGGGTTTTAATTTGAATACAAAAAATAATGTGGATTTGTTGATGATATCTACTACTCAACCCGAAAAACAATATTGTTTAACAAATACTTTAATTTCATTAGTTGACAAATTTAATTTTAAAAATCTTATTATTGGCATTGATAAAATTAAAGATTATGAATTATCTAAAAAAACTCTTAATCTGTTATCTAATTTAAATTTTTTGATAGATGTTCATCCTTGTGGTGGTATGGTATCAAATTTGGGCTCTGTCATTGACTCAGTTGAATCAGAATGGATTCTTTATTGCGAAGATGATGTTATATTAAAGAATTTTCCAGACTTTGATGATCTTTTAAAGTTTATTAGTGCTAATTTTTCAGGAGAAGTTGGAATTATTGATTTTATTCAAGTTCCTGGAACTTTTTGGAATACGCACATAAGTAAATCTTTTAAAGAAAATTTTTTAAATGAAAGTTATCATAAAGTTTTTGAAAATTATCGTTTATTTGAGAGAGATGAATTTTCTTATGATATGTATTTCATAAATTTTCCAATACTTTTGATTCGCAGAGATATATTTACAAGTTGTTACTTTTATGCTTTAGATTATTGCAAAGGAAAACAAATAGAGAAAGGCTTCACTGCTGCTTTTTATGCTATGGGCTTTTTTAAAATGTATAAAAAAATTCATATCTGGAATAATACGGATTTTAATATTAATGATTGTATTGACTTAGAGGGCAAAAATATTTCTTATAATTATTTATTATCAAAATTAATTATTGAAAATAGGGAAACTCATCCTGAATTATCTCATTTAAATTATTCAGTCTTAGATTTAAATGAAGAGTACAGACTTGAAAAAATGTATTCTTTTTAATTTTTATTATATTTGATAGATAAGCTTGTCTTTAAAAATATAAGTTTTATATTTTTCAATCAATTCTGTAACACATTGATCCAATAAAATATTAAAATTTAATTTATTTTTAAGCTCCAGGTAAACATGTTGTTTCATTGCAATGCCTGAAAAATCGCTTGAAAAAATAATTATTTCCCAATTGTTGTGTACTGTTTTATATTTATTTGTGAATATTTTATTGATATCTGTCGATATTATTGAATTTTTTTGAATAATTAAAATATGTTCATATCTATGCAATGAAGCTTTTGTTAATATATTTAAAAAATCTAAATTTGTTTCTAAATTATTTATATCAATAAAATTATTTTTTGGATCAATTCCAATTTTAGTTGGCGCAAACACATCATCTTCTAAAAAATTGCATTTTATATTTAGATTATATATTTTAGCAAAATAGTCATCTAGGATATAATCTTCATGAACTTTTGAAATTTCAATAATTTTATTTGCTAGATAATCAGGATTTGTTATTTTTTTTATTTCTTGTATCTCTAATAAAGATGGTGCAGGTTCATATAATACATCAAAAATTTCTCCTTCCGAATCCACCATGTATTCTACTACTGGTTTGCCATATAGTTTAGCTTCCCAGTATGTTCTCCCTTTCAAAATGCCACCACATATTTTTGCATTTTTCACATAAATGTATAAATCGGGAGTGGGATCTAAAATAGTATCATATAATCTTTCAAAAATTTCTCTCATTCCTGGCTGCAAGTAAGAGATAAGCATAGGCTTACAATTTAATTCTCGACAAAATATTGCAAAGTCTATGGCTGCCTTATGTCTTTCAATTCCAATATCTCTGCAAGCAAATATTCCATAATTGTCTTTTGGTATTGTCTCCAACGTTTCATTTGTTATTTTGCGATATTTTTTATTTATAGGATTTAATAAAACAAAAATTTTATTTGGATTTATTTTAAAATTTTCTATTAAGTGTTTTTTTATTTCATCCCTTACTGCAATGTATAAAACTCTATTGTTTATTAAAGGATCATCGAGATCATAAATTTCCGAATGAATAACATTTACTACTCTTGATTTTTTGATTGAAATATTCAAATGTATGAAATGTTTTGCTTGCATTATGATAATTAAGTCAAAATCTATTTCTCTAATTTGTTCAATAGTGTTTATTTCATAATCAAAATTATGATCAATAACATAATCATTAATCGTTACAACATTATGATTTTTTATTAAAGCATTTGTAAGTTCCTCAGTATATAAATAAGAGCCTCCAATTGTTGGTAAAAATGCGTGTGTTATTAATATATTCATAATTATTTATTTACAAATAACACGATAAATAAACTATAGATGGAAATAATAAATTAAAGAAATTAAAAAATATGAACAAAGATCATATCAAACATTGGGTAGAATGCGACTGTGGAGCCCATGCCATATCTGTGGATGCAGATAGCTTTTTTGGTTCTATTGATTTAGCATTTTGGCAATTGGGAAGTTATTTATTTAAATATTCTATTAAAAATAGATTTTTATTTGCTTGGAATATGATTACCACTGGGCGGGTTTATTCTGACATGGTCTCATTAAATAGAGAAGAGACACAAAAATTGATTGAAGCTCTTCAGCAGAGTTTAGAATTTACAAAATCGCCCGAAAAGGATAAATGATGAAATTATTTGAATGTATTGGAGCTTTAAGTTTAGGCAAAACTATTGCAAGGCAGTTTAAGGGTACTATATACAAAGTATCTTTATTTAATTTTTGCTGCTTATGTGAATTAGAAGTCGAAGGTGTTAAGGTACACAAACCTTGGGTGGTTGAAAAATCAGATCTTGAAGCAGAAGATTGGGAAATTCTTTCTTAAAATCATATTTGTACATTCTATATTAGTATGAATACTGAAGTTAATTTAACATATGACAAAACAGATCGTGGTTTTTCTTTTTGTGAATTTTATGATTTATATGAAAACCTTTGTTATATCCAAGATTCAAGTTTGGCATTTGAAAATGCTATATGGCTTGGTGTAAGAGATGCTAATCCATTAATTCGGGTTCCTGGTGAAGGTTGGCAGCCTGTTGATTTTCCAGAAGGAACTTTATTTAAGACCCAAATGCATATCAATCAGGACCAAGCAAAAGCTTTGGTAGAAGTTTTGCAAAGATTTATCGAATCTGGAAGTATTGAATTATGATATATTCTGAAGCTTTTGTGCGTGGTAGAATGTATAGCTATCATAAATTTGAAAAGTATATGACTTCAGTAGCTGAGATAGTTTGTAAAGAACTTGATATAGATGATGAAATTGTTTCAGTAAGCCTAAATACTTCGGGCGATACTGTTTTTGTTTATTTTAAAGATAATAGCTTAGGTTTTGATTCTTGTTTTTTATGGGACAAAAATCTTAAAAATACAATAGAAAATTATTTAGATCAATGACTGGTAAAGAAGCAATAAAATATTTACAAGCTGGTTACACTTTGAGGCGAAAAGATTGGAAGCCTGGTCATAAGTGTAAAGCTTATTTCAGTGATGATCTTTGGTCAATTCGTCTTGAAATTCATGATCCTAGATTGGATACTTTAGACCCTGATTTGGCCCCGCAATGGGTTCCTGATAAACCTGAATTTGCCAACTATATATGCTTCAATGATGCTCTTGATAATGGTGATTTTCTTGAAGACGATTGGGAGGTAGCTGAATGAGTAATTTGTTTGATGATTATATAGAAATAATTTCTCTGAAAGCACACGTTGATCAATATTTAAAAGATGATATCTGTGTTCCTTATCATTATAGTAACTATATGTTCGAATTTTCTAAAAATTCAGAATTTTTATATTTGCACGTTTATGACAAGGAAAATAGAAATTATGACAATAGGATTACTAAATTTTTTCCATTACATCATTTTACACATTCAAATGTCATAGCATTTCTTGATTTTGCAATACAAATACTTGAAGACAGGCAAAAAAATATTGTATGAGATTCTAATTTTGAAGACGATTGGGAGGTAGCCGAATGACTGGAATAAAAGCACTTAAAGCAATTCGTAAAGGTCATCAAGTACGAAGGCTTCATTGGAAAAAAGGTGAGTATTTGTTTCAGATGCTCGGAGCTTTAGATCAACACAATGAAATTAGATGGGGTTTTGGCGGAAGACTTATTTGGACTAACAGAGTTGTTGATGCTACTGAATTTTTGAGTGATGATTGGGAGATATTAGAATGAAATTATCTGAAGTATTAGATGCTTTAATGGAAGGCAAACCAATCACAAGAGCTGCCTGGGAACAAAAATATATGTATTACGACAAAGATGAAAATGTCTTTGTTTATCATTACAGTGAAGATGAAGAATGGGAATTAATGTGTTGGAGTCTTGATTTAGAACCTCGTGATGTTATTGCTGATGATTGGGACATTGATTATTGGGATACAGACCATATTGTTGAAGATAACAAAAAGGTAGATGAAGAAAAGGAAGATTAGAAAGATTATGTTAAAAATTAATTTTGATTTATTTTATGAGTTGAAACAAGGTTCTGTAGTTTCACATACAAACGGGGATGTTGTGAAACATTGGCGCGTTAAAAATGGTAATTTAGAAGTAAAAACAATTGTAGCTAATGAATTAGAAAATGATTGGCAAGTTTCTGATCTGCTTGTTATACCTGTCGATGGAAAATTCAATATTGAGCAGCGTTTTGAAAAATTTAAAAATGGATGAAGATAAGAAAAATCGATTAGAAAATGCTGGATTCAAGGTGGGATCAATAGAAGGATTTCTTAATCTCACAGTAGAAGAACAAGCAAAAATCGATAATATTATCATAAGAAATGGTAAACCAATTGGAATTTGTGAATGCCTGGGAAAAGGCAAAAACAAATGTAAAGGTAATGGATGGGTCAGAGATGGATCTGGCTTTCAAAAATGCCCTTATTTCCAAGAGTTCCACTAGAAAAAAGAAGGCTTTACAGCCTTCTTTTTTATGATATAATAAGTATTATGGAAGATAAAATTGACAACAATAAAGCTGCAGGTCTTGTTTGGTATGTTATTGGATTGATTGCTTTAACTCACGTTTGGCGAACTACTGGAACATTACCATCAGATTTTCTTTTAGGAGCTCTTTCTGTATGGTGCTTGCGAAATGGAATGGTCTATTATGATATAGTCAAAGAAGAAGAAAATGAGCGACGAAAATGAGCCAAAAAGAATCAAAATCGACCCAGAAGAAATCAAAAGACTACTTGCAATTATCTATAAAGCCAGAGGGATTAAATAATATTTGTTTTAGTGTAGCTGATGAAATTTATAGCAAAGATCTTGCTACTCGTGAAATGTACAAGCAGCAAAGATTTGAGCAAGGTTTTGACGATACTGAAACTTGGCATATGGATCGAACCATTGCATTATTTATAATTCCTAGATTGAAGAAATTTATCGAAATAAATAATGGCATTCCTGTTGGTGAAACAGTTGAATCTTATAATGAGAAATTAAGATTTATCATTAATGCTTTTGAAAACTATTATGCCACTAATAGATATTATGAATCAGTGGATGACGCTGAAAGAAAGCAACTTACTGATGATGTGAAGCAAGCAGTAGAATATCTTTCTAAACTTTGGTTTGAAATGTGGTGGTAAAGCTTGCGTTTTTTCTGTTAGTTTGATAGTATGTACTTAGGAGAAAGTTAGATATGGATCGTATTCGTAGTTATCAAACACATACCGTTTTCATTGAAAGTAAACGGTTTGCGACTGAAAGCATGGCTATTGCTAAGGTCAAGGAATTGGGCTCAAATAAAAAATTTCAAGTTAAATTCAATAACAGACATCACGCTGAAACCGTGATGTATGATGTAGAAGATGGGTCTCTTCTGATTATTGATGGTTTTATGGGCGAATTTAGAGGAGAAAAAGAATTTACAGTCAACTCCTTTGAAGTAAAAAGCCGATCAATGAAGTCTTTCTTGCCATCAGATCAAGTTGAATACCTCAATTTTCCTGCCAAAAAGAAGGCGTCCAACTAAATTTTATGAGCCTTCTTCGGAAGGCTCTTTTTCTAGGAAATATTATGACTCTATTTGATGGTTCTGCTGGTGAAACTTATAGGATTGAATCAATTTGCGGAACTGTCAGAACAAGACTTTCTGAATTAGGTTTTAATCCTGGTTGTGAAATTAAAATTTTAAATAAACAACATTCAAATATGATGGTTGTCAACTGTAGAGAAAGTCATATTGCATTGCGTGAAGAAGAAGCCCAGTGTATTCATGTATGTCCTGTAAAAGATTAATATGACTTGGGAAGAAATTAGACAGCGCAAAGAAGATTCAATTAGAGAAAGCACAGGTAATCCAATGAGTAAATCATTTGAAGTAAACGGCAAAATTTATAATTCATACACTGAATATTCAAATTCAGATGAACATAAAGAATTATTAAAAATTCAAGAAGAAGCTTTGGAACAATATGAGCAAAAAGCCAAAGAATATTATGATTCTTTGAGAATGGATAATCAATTATTATTATTCTTCTATATTACAAATGTTATCTTTAAAAACTACTTTAAAGATAATGGCTCATATAGAGGCTTGCTTTACGATAAGTTTGGTTTTGGGCCTGAAGCTTACAGTTTAGGAATGGATAGTGGGATGTTCGCTCTTCACAATTCAATATCTACACCTGATGAGTCAGAAGAAAGATTTAACACACTTGTTGCTTACTTGAAACTTGACTTATCAATAAAAGAATTAAATTCCCTGAGAAATATTTTTCTTTACGGATTTGATAGCACTAAAGCTTTAGATAACATCAATACTGGTCAACAGAAATTTGATTTTAATGAAAAAGACCCTGAGTAATCAGGGTCTTTTTCTATTTACTAACTTCCGCTATAGGGAGTTTTATTCAAATAAGAACTACTTTCTTTTTCACCTGACTTGGTAGGTTCTCTTGGAAGTTCTGGTGTATCTTTCTTGACAATAGCAATTACATCGTTTGCAAAGTTTTTATCACCAGCACCCAAAGCTGCATCGTAAAATGCTCTTTGGCTAGTATATTTGCTCTTATTTTCATCAACAAATTTTTGAGCTGCTTCGTTTTGTCTTTGTTGTTGACCAGCTTTCATTCTGTCTTCATACATATTTGAGTATGGATCAGCACCGTTCAATGCTGCCTCAACTTCTTCGTCAGAAACTGGATCACCATTAGCATTGACAAAATACCAACCTGCAGCGGCTGATCCTAAAACAAGAATTCCAAGACCTGCCAGTTTCTTTTTATTAGAACTTAAGCTCATCATTTTATTAATTGTTTGTTTTAAGTTCCCTTTTAATTTATCAAATTTAGATGGAGGAACATCTAGGGGTGTCTCAATTGGAGGAACATCTTTTGGAGGTGTCTCAATTGGAGGAACATCTTTTGGAGGAACATCTTTAAACATTCTGTTAAAGATAGAGTCTTCACTATTTAATTTATTTTCTAAAATTTTAGCCATTCTTTCCAATGTTGTAGGGCTAAATCTTTTATTTTTAAATGCATTTTGCATTAATTCCTGAATTGTTTCATCAGTTAAGCCAGCTTCTTTTGCAAAGAGTCTAAATTCCGCTGACTCACCAGTTCTTATCACTGCCATTATAGAGTCACTTAATGCTACTTCAATAGCTTCTAATGATGCTCTCTCACTTGCTTTGATACCTGCTTTTTCCAAAGCTTCAAACAAGGCTCTATCAAATGCACTTGCTGTAATAGTCCTAGATGCTTTCTTGTAAAGCTGATCTGCTAATCTAAAGTATCCCAAATTATCAGCTAATTGAGCTTGTTTCAAAAAATCTAACGAATTCATTATATGTTCCTATTATTGTAATTTTTTAATTTTTCCAAATAACCTGTGAGATTTTTTGGTTCTTCCACATCTTTTTCTTTGTAAATATATTTTCTTACATATCTGTCAAAATCTTCAACAATATTTTTCAATTTTGTAGCTGATAATGAGTCGTACTTCGCAATTTGGTTTACCATTGTTTCGGTTTTTTGAACTAATTCATGTGTGTAGGCCGCAGCTTTGTACTCATCACTTTGCAGATTGTGAAATACATCTTTAGATGCATCTGCTAAAGCCATACCAAGACCGCCTATGCCAGCACCAATTAAACCTCCTCCCGCAGCTAAACCCATTCCTATTCCTTCAAGCCCTTGATGCCCATAAGATCGCCAGTTTGCATCTCCAACAATTGCAATTTTATAATTTTTTCTTTTATTAGCTTTTTTACTTTTTGCTTCAATTAGAGCTTTTAGTCCATCGTCTGCATATACTCGCATGACTTTAATTAATTCTTGTAAATCTTGATTTTGAGGATAAAGTTCAGATAATGCATCTAAATCTTTATTATAATCTGAATGATAATCTTTATATATTTCAATATCACCTTTGATATTTTCAATTATGTTCATAGCACCTTCGGCACCTAACATTCCAAGCCCACCTCGAACAAAACCAGCCACTCCACCTGGGCCTTTTGCTGGGTTTAAATTCATACTAGTAAATAATTTATATGCTGCTAATTCTCCACCAAGAAGAAGACCAAATTCTTTAGCAATGTCTACTCCTGACTCTATTAGATTTTCTAAATGAGGTCTTGCAGCTTCGGTATTTCCAGCCTCAAGAGCAGCTCTTGCTTTTGAAGTATCATCATTTTGAACTTCGTTTTGAACTTCGTTTTTTGGAATAAAGCCTTCAAATACATCTTTGGCTTTTTTACCAACATTACTCAAGTAATCTTGAACATTGGACAATCCTTCTTGAAAACTTTTTTGAGCAATTCTATGATGTTTGTTATTATACATTTGACTTCCAAGCATTGAGATATATCATTTATTATAAATAAAACAATGAAAACTCCTTTTTATTAGGGTCTTTTTTCTTTCATACAGTATATAAATGTTATGTGGTACTCATTTATAAAAACATCTATTTCTAAAGAAGAAGCAGAAAAAATCATCCAACAAGAACTAGATTCTAAAACATTTGTAGATCCAGCAACAGATGATGAAAATTCAATTAAACAAAAATTGATTGAAAAATATGGATCTGAAGAAAATATGGTATCTGCTATCAATCAAGAGGTAGCTGAAATTATGTCAGAGTTTGATAAATCTAGTCCTTGGACTAGAGGTTCAAGCGAGACAAATTTATATTTTTCAACACCTAATGAAGCATTTTATGTTTTACCTAATGGATCTACAACTCCTAATTTACGTTCACATGTTACGTTTGATAAATATTTACTTTCTCGTTTAGGAATTAATCCAGAAGCTCTCAAAGATAGATCTGATATTCATATTCTTTCTGAACTAACTGGAGCTATGAGAATTAGATCTGACAATGGAATAGTAACTGCAACAATTTACAACAATCCTACAGCTGAACAATTACAATGGCTTAAGCAAAATGATATATCTAGAAATGAATTAGATATTAGAAGAGGCACAGAAGTTGAATATGGTGAGTCTAATTCTGACCAATACACTGAAGTATTAACTAATTTATCTGGTATGGGCATTAAGGAATTTTACGATAAATTAGACAGAATAAGAGAATATTTAAGAACTATTATTGGCAGTGTTGAAACTTCTTATGATGAAAGATACAGACCAATAAACAAAGCTGCTAACCCTAATAATTTACCTCAAGATCAAGTTGAAAAATTAACTACTATTTATGTTAATTTGAATGATGCTGAAACTGCTTTATTTAATGTCACTGAAATGCTTAGCGATCTGTAATGACGCAAGAAGAAGCATATTCTTATTACTTTCCTGTTATTCGTGATAATGGGCAAGAATATTATAAGTCTTCTCTTGTTTATGCTTATCCGGCTCATATAAATGAATATATTGAAACTTGGACTATCGATGGTTTAGAAACAACCAATTATGCAAAAGCTAATGATTTTGTAGTTCAGAATCTTAACACTCAAGCTCAAGAAAAATATATCGTTCCTTGCGATATATTTTTTTTGAGATATGAGTTTTTTTATTTTTATTTAGATGGTGCAGTTTACAAGTCTGTGGGTAAAGTGTTAGCTTGTAAGTATTATGGTGAAGATACTGAGTTTGTTGCTAATTGGGGTCGATTAATGACTCTTAAAACTGGAGATTATATTTGTTCTCCATCCCCTAAATACAATGAAGTTTATAGGATAGCTGCTCAAGAATTTTTTGAAACATATAATTTGAAGATTAGCGAATGATTTGCGACCCCAAAAAGGGGAGCAAATAAGCAGCGTATCTTCAAATCTTCCCATTGTATAAATTCAAATATGGGTTACAATTATTTACTTTTTAAGCCTTACATAAGAACAGATATAACTCCGGATACAATCTTATGGAAAGCTGAAATATATTCTCCGGCAAATTATCAATCTGTTAATTTAGTAATGTTATCTGATAATATTGCTGTTAATAATAGAAGGCCTATTAAATATTGGGAACAATTACTCACTGATAATGGCTTTAAATTTCATTTAAATTTTGAAAATGAATATTCAAGAGAGTATGTTATATTCGATACAGAATTAGTAACATTTACCATACATTTTTATGCTTGTGATGTATCAGTGGGCAATAATAATGTTGAGATTGACGAAGATCTTTCTTTGAGTTTATTGTATATTTTAGATTTAAATAAATCTGGTAGAATATCTCCTCATAATTTAATTAATAAAATAAATAATGCTGAAGAATTATTAGTTTCTAATACCCATGCTGAATATTTGAATAAAACTGTTGTCAATGTTTTAATGGTTTTAGAAAGGCTAGCAAATCATTGTATATCATATGAATGTGATATTTCTTATGGTATTTTAGCTTCGGAAAAAGGGGTATAATAAAAATATGAAAATTCTTTATATTGGTACAAATGTAGACAAACCGCCATTTGAGCCACTGGTAGATTATCAAAACGATTGTCTTTTAATAGGTTTGAAAGAGTTATTTGGTGATGATGTTGTCGATGCTAGTAGAAGAGATCATCTTTATAAAGATTTTCCAGATGATTTATTAGCTAAGCAATATGGTAAAGGTTTTACTGTTTGTAAGACTTTGGAGCCTGATAACACAGACAGGACAGATATTGAGCAAAAGATTAGAAATAAATTTTTTGATCTTGTTGTTTATGGTAGCATTTCACGATGTACTGATTATCTTGAATTAGTAAAAGAAAAATATAATAATAATCAAATTGTGATGGTTGATGGTGATGACCGCACTCAAATGAATCCTCTTATCAAAATGGAAACTATTTATATGAAGAGAGAATTAGTTTGGGAAGACAATTTACAATTTGAAAAGCATTTTGGTAGTGTTGCCCCTATTAGTTTTGCATTTCCAACTTCCAAAGTTTTAGGAGCTTTACCAAAAAAGCAGAGATATGCTGTAAATGATCCTCGCAAGCCTAATTCTTATATTTTTACTGATGAAGCTTCTTATTATAATGATTACAGAGTTTCAAAATATGCTTTTACAATGAAAAAAGCTGGCTGGGATTGTTTAAGGCATTATGAGATTATTGCAAATGGATGTCTTCCATTATTTGATAATATTGCCAATATTCCTCGCTATATTATGATGAAGTTTCCTAAAGCATTGGTTACAAAGATTATTTTCTTTGCTGCAAATAAAAATTTCGAGTATCTTGATGAAAACTATGATTATCTATCAAGTGAATTAATGGAACACTTTATGAAGCATAATACAACAAAAGCTATGGCCAATAATTTTATCTATAATGTAAAAAGATTCCAAAGATAAAAAAAACCTCCCGAAAGGGAGGTTTTTTTTATTGGCTAAGATGTTTCCATTTTTCATTGAATTGTGGTTCTAGACCAAATGTATGTTTATAATACTCTCCTCTATCATGAAGAGCTTTATGGGATTTTTGTCCATAATGATCTACCATAGAAGCAGCCACAAAACCATGTTTACAATTCTTTTGAGTAAGTTCCATACAAACATCATTATCATTAAAATAGAATGAGAATTGTTCATCAACAGGAAATAGCCATTCTCTAATTTCTTTACGAATTACCCAACACCACCCAGAGAATGTATATACAGGGCTATATCCAAATACAACTTTACTTGGAGGTGTGTATCTATGTTTAATTTCTACACGAGGAACAATTCCAAATTGTTCAACAGTGCTTCTAGGACTTGCTGTATCTAATTCATGCTTTTCAAATGCAGCATGCATTTTTGTCCACCAATTTGGATGAAAATAAGTGTCATTATTTACAATAGCTGTAAAATCTGCATCTGAATGTTGAATTCCAATATTGTAGTATCTATTACAATGATAAGGGAAATCAGGATGAATTTGAACGTCAACATCATACTTGTGTGTTGAATCCAAGCATGATTCAAGATAAATAATTTTAAAATTTTCAGAGCCTTCAGAATCTCGAATTGATTTGATAGCCTTTTCGGCCATTTTTTTTATTTCTTCGCTTCCTGTGTAGCCTGTCATAATTAAATCTAAGGTTGGCATAGTTATTCCTTTACTTTATAAACTTGAGAGAAAGAAGACAAATTAGCTCTTTTTTGAATAAGATCTATTATGTCTTGATTACCTTTTTGATCTTCGGTAGGTGCGTATAAAGCTTTACCTCTTGTGTCCACTACTTCTGGAGGATCACAAAGATAATAAGCTGCTATAGAATTTCTAGACATACCTTCAGGACATGTCACAGGATCTGGTAATCCATGCCATGACATTTGTGTTGTATCGAAAATAACAGCTCTATTAAAAACACAATCAATTTTTTCAACCAATTTACCTGGTTGATTAGTTTCAGGATTATTTTCCCACAATCCTAAAGATCCATCCCAATTAGGATCCCAATCTTTAGTAACATAAACAATTATGTTTACTTTTCTTTGAAGATTTACTTTTGGATGAATATTATAATCAAGATGTGTATTTAATTTTCCACCAGATTTATGGCAATGTAATCCTCCACCATGTAAACCAACATCAGGAGTAAGATTTTTTCCTGTTACATAATTTAAATACTCAACAGATTTGGGAGAAAATAATTCAATAAACAATTGATAAATAGATGGAGAAAATTTATTCCAATCAGAACAAGCCTTTTTAATTTCAAGTGGATTAGCATATTCGTACCAAAAATCGCTATCAACATTTGGAAATTCATCTGCTACTTTATTGGCTAATTCTAATGGTAAAAAATTATCAATAACAATATGGCGAAAAGGCTTGGCGTTATCCCATGTCTCTTTTGCTTGTATTATATCTGGATTAAAATTGAGATTCATAATTAAAATTTATACACTCTCTAAAAGGTTGTAGATTTTGTATTCTATCATCGAAAATATCATAGATATCATTATGCTTTTTTGTTGAAAAAAATTTAATATCCAATTTGATAAGTTCCTTAATTTGTTCAATAGTAGGTTTATAAACTAAAACTGCTGTGTTATAAAAAACCCTTATCGTGTTAGAATAAAATGGCACAATAAGCTTACCTTTTTCTAGTGAATTTGGGTTTATGTCCATTAATGATAGTAAAGTTCTATCAAATTTATAATGTGATGGTAATTGAGGTGTTTTTGTGCCGTTTTCAAAAATATAAATACTGTTGCGATTTAAATCATTTGAAGGCTTAATTGTTTTAAGGCATTCTAGCAATTCATTCATCTTGTCAAAATTAATTCTTTGAAATAATTGAGAAGAATAATTGCTTTTATTAAAGCTGTCTAATAAAAGAAAGGATTGATATATTTCATTATCAATCCTTAAACTTTCAAGGGAATTTAGTATATTATTTTTAGTATTGATATCAAAATTATAGTCAGCTTCTATTAATTGCGCTATTTTGATATCAATAAACATACTAGTCTTCTACATATTCAAAACCAAATTGTTTGAGATATTCCCATTGTGGATCATCATCAGTTGGTTTAGGTTCTTTCCCAGCAAGTAATGGGATAATTTCATTTTTTACATAATTTTCAAATTCTTCAACTTCAACAGGGTATTCTACCCATTTGAAATCTCCTCTTAATCTTGCTTTAGAATTGTAATCTATAGAAAATTCATTAGGTTCAAAAACAAGTAATCCAGTGCTTTTGAGTTTGGGCAAATTGAATTTTGTAAGGTTTTCTGGGAATAAAACAGCGAAACAATAAGCGTTAAGTTGTCTTTTATATTTTTCCAATAATGACTCGTTTATTTCACTTGTTTTAAAATCAACAACAGAATAGCTACCATCATTATAATCAAAGACAGCGTCAATTTTGCCTCTTACTTGAATTGATATATCTGGGTATTCTGGATTAGATATTTCTTTGCTAACGACCCATTTATCAGCATTAGTCAATGTTGCATTAGGAAGATCTTTACAAATAGTATGCAAGTTTTGATTCATGAACTCTGATTTCATTTGGGAATCAATTACTGTAAAAATTTTAGGCATTACAACATGTGGTCGTTTGATGCCATTGCGATATTTTTGATAGAATCCCCATGGAGATTGATCATATAAGAATGCCAAATCTGAGGGGCTAAGATATATTGTCATTGTTCTTTCCTAACTAAGATAATCCATATTATCGTTGAAAAAATTATTTGTCAAGTTGATTGACATTAATAAAAATGATTGTATAATTTAAGTGATCAATTGATCCTTAAGGTGAAAACAATGAGTGATGAAACAACAGTAGAAGTATTAGAGGATGAGCGACCTACAGTCTCTCATGAGGATTATCTTGAATTGGTTCAAATGCGACAATCAATTCTTGAAATCAAGGCACAAAAGTCTGACGTTCTTGAGTTTGTTACTGTAGCGCAACAGTATGCAGCTCAATTACAACAAGCACAAGAGAGATTGAATGTTCTTAATGAGGCTGTCAACGAGAATACTCAAGCACTTCAAGAGAGAATGAAGGAAATCATTGAGCCTCTTGGTGTTTCAGGTGAATTTTCAATTACTGACACTGAGCCACATTACATCGTTCCAAGCGATAACTAGTTACAAAAACATAAATAAAGGGCAGATTTCTCTGCCCTTTATTTATTTAACTTTAGCTTTTTTCTTAGCTTCTTTAATTCTTTGTTCGTTGCGAAGATCTTCTTTAGGATGTTTAAATCTTTTGATTTCCACTTCAACTCTAGGATTATCTTTATCAATAGAAATCATATGATCTCCGTTATCTAGCCAGTGTATCCATATGTCATCAGCTATAATGCCATGTTTTTGTATGATGTCACCATGAGCTTGAGCATAACCACATTCATCACCAATAACATATGTATTTAGATATACTTTGAGTTTGATAGAAATCCCACAGTCAATAGGATCTAATTTGTGTTTTTTCCAAAATGATTCACAATATTGTTGACAATGTAATTCATACTTTTCATAAAGAACTGAAGGTAAAATTTTAGAAAATCTACCTCTTCTAACAATTCTTTGCGATGTTTTTTTAGTAGATGGTCTTCCTGGAATAGTGAATTTTAAAATTAATTCACCATGCTCTAAGTTCTCTATAGCTTCATTTATATTTGTTTCAGATGACAAATCAATTTTGTAATGTAAAAATTCTTCCATATAGAATTTTATACATTGCCAAGGTAACTAGATCTTCTAAAATATGTATTGAAATTAACGGTAGCTTGAATTGTTTGATTAGGTTTTATATCTAAGCTTACTGATGGGAAATTCATAAACTCTCCTAGATATAATTGTCTATAGCCCAATCCATTATTTGAATATTGATCAAGTATGGTCAAGCTTACTTCTCTTGCTAATGGAGCACTAACGCCAGGAGTTTGTAATGATATTAATGTTTGATAATCATATGAATCAGGTGTCACTAAAATACTAGCACTTCCTGTTACTGAATAGCCTGTAATAGCATAAGTTGGTATTTGGGATTGTCCAATAAAATACATTTTTTCAAGGTTGACTTTTATTTGTAATTCAGCAGAATTAACAAGATATTGACCGCCTAAAAAATTAAAAATACAATCATAGAATCTTGCTGTTCTTCCGGTAAAATCATTATAGTTATCTCCGAAATATTGTTTTTGTCCTACCCAGCCTACAGAATTTTCTATATTACAGTTAACATTAATACCCTCAGGATTAATTGTAACAGTGGCAGAGTCTAATACATAATCTAAAGAAGCAGCAATTGTGTCATCAATAGGTAATTGAGCTACTGACAATCCTTCTAGTACAATATCAAATGCATCATAAAAATTTGTATTAGGAGAGCTCATTAGAATTACCGGAGATGAAATTTGAGCTTTATAATATACTCCACTTATGTCCATTAAGTGAGTACCGATATCTCCTTGAATTAGGGCTTTGTTATTAACTTCTTGTTCTAAAGATTCATTCCAGCCTTCAAGTAATCTGTTTTTGCCATTTAAACTAACAACATACCATGACGCAATATAATTAGATGTTAAGATAGGCATTATGTTTGTTCCTCGTAATATCGAGCATAGGATGTAAAATTAATTCCTATGGATAAAAAACCATTTTCTTTTTTAAAAGATAGGTCTGATTGTATATTTACTTGTCCAAGTTCTAAATACCTATCTCCAATCAATACAGAACAGTTTGCATTAAATGGAAATAATTTATCTAATGAAACTTGATCTAGTAAAAAATTATCTAATTCGCTATAAGCTATATAAGTGTTAAAAGAGCCTGAAATAGTATAGAATTGAGGGTTTTGAAATGGCAAATCGGTTTCTGAGTTTACAAAATACATCTTGTCATAATCAATAGCTATATTGATACTTCCTGACAAAATATTTAAAGGTAAAATATTTTGATTTTCTTTATCCAATGTTACATAAAAACTAGTATCATAAAATTTTGCAGTTCTACCTACAAAATCTTCTAATGGATCGCTTATGATGTTTTTAAAATTTAGTATAGTATCAAATTTTT
>ENA-OSIY01000681-OSIY01000681.1-marine-metagenome-genome-assembly--contig:-NODE-681-length-18709-cov-14.964309_pt1 | contig 18709 bp, 25 predicted proteins | sample MGYA00237884_ERZ534233 | MGnify/ENA primary metagenome ERZ534233 (study PRJEB26412, sample SAMN06343840) | marine metagenome | isolation source: estuarine water | place: USA: Columbia River Estuary... | reverse complement strand
TGCGCTTGTTGATCCTCCGCCAAATGATAGGTTACCTGTAATTGTTGTGTTACCAGCAATATTAACTGATCCCGCAATTCCTACGCCACCGACTACTGTAAGTGCTCCTGTTGTTGACGATGTTGAAGGGGTTGGGATTTCAATATGTACGTTTACGTCAGGGGTAATGCTCATTTGCTCATTACCAGAATCATATCCACCTGCTGCGAATACAATCTTATTCTCTGTACCGTTTGCGCCAGTTGCAAGAACTAAATTACCTGCTCCTGTTTTACCAGCAACTGCTGTACCTGAAGCCGCTGTTGATGTTACGTTAGATGCTGTTTTTGCATAACTAAATGTTGTAGATGTTCTGGCTGTAATTGTATATGTACCGTTAAATGTTGCGTCAACGCCTGTTACGGTTACTGGCATTCCAACTCTAAAGTCGTTTGCTCCAATAGTTAGTGTCGCTACGTTGCTTGTTAATGCTTTGTTTGTTACAGTCTCTGTAAATGTTTCAGGGGCTTGCATGAAGATATATCCATCATTTGGTCCTGTAATTCCAAATGTCTCCTGGTTAAAGTCTTCTCCAGTGATACCCATATCAATCCAACCAGATGCATCTACTCCATTTGCGGAATATGCAATAACATCTGTTGATGAAGTTGTATTTGAGTTGTGTACTGCAATCTGTCCATATGGAGATGAGTTCATATCAAATACTGCTACGGCTCCAGTTAGTACTGCGTCAGTATCAAAATTATCTGCAGCATTTCCAGCATATGTTGTTCCTCCTACAATTAGATCGTCAACAATTGTTGCATCGTCTAATGTTGGAGCATTTGTCCATGATACGTTTGTACCATCTGTTTTTAAAATATAATTTGCTAGTCCTTCTTGTGCTGGATATGTACCGTCTACTAATTTTGCCCAATAGGTTGCATTAGTTGGTATAAAGTTTGTGAAATCTGAAAGAGCAATATATACGCTTCCGCCGTAAGATACAATATCATCTTTCTGATAATTTGTAGATGAGCTGTATGCGCCTTCGTATTGAATGCCGCTTGCAAGCTTTGACCAATATGTAGCATTTGGTGGAGTATTTCCAGTTGTAGGATTTTCTGCAAGGTAAAGATTTGCACCATGTGTTACTGAGTCTCCTGGCTTATATGCTGTGCCAGATGAATATACACCTAAGAAGTTGATTCCTTCCACCATTGTTTTCCAATATGTGGTGTTAGTTGGGAGGTTGCCAGTGGTTGCTACTGCGTTTGTGTAAACGTATGCGTTTCCACCGTATTTGACTACGTCGTTTAATTCGTATTCCGTGCTGGTGCTATATGTATCAGCCCAGTGAAATCTAAGTTTGCCTAAATCTATAATTTGTGTCATTATTTTATCTCCATCTTAAGGTGTGTTTTCTTTGTGCCGTCCCAACTAAATTGTACAGTATTTTTGGTCCAAATCCAAGTTCTATACTGATTATCTTTTAGTACGTCATCTACTGGTAATTCTACGGTTGACCCGTCATTTATTACATGGACGTAGAACTTGCCTGTATCGGCAATAATCTTAAATCCATAAAATGTGCTATTTGCAAAGCTGAGGTCTGAGACCTGATTTGGGTTAGATATTGTGGCCATTAGAATCCGTCCAGTGTAGAAACAATTATATCAAAGGCGGCTGAAACATCTGATATTGCCTTTAATGTATCGCCGTTTACGAGGACAATCTTGTTTCCTGTTATTGCCTCTATATTTGTATTTCCGTCAATCTGCTTGTTTTTAAATATGTAGTAATCTACTGAGGTGTTTGTTACATAAAGAGATATTGAGGCAGTTGATCCAGTCTTGTTTAGGATATTACATCCTGTAACAAGGGTAGGAGTAGTTACAACCTTTAGGTTTACCGCCGAGGTTCCTACTGAAGTTGACTTTACATTCCCGAAATTTGCCATATTGTTATTATACTATATCTCCTATGCCAAGCCTAGAATAAGCGCCTCTAAGGTCGCATACTCAAGCCCAGTAACTGTTGTATCATCTATACCTGAAAGGCTAAATGAAATATCTCCTGTTGATGCCCGCAAATAAACCTTGTCACCAGTTAAAACTGGAAATCGGAATGTCTCAAGGGAATCGTTTCCGCTAATTGATACGTTGTATGAAATAAAAACATGATTTGCTGCAACTGCATCTTGATCTAGTGGCACAACCCATACTCTAATTGTGGCGGGATCTGAAGACTTGTTTGTAGCAATAACTGAAGTTAAAATAGTTCTTGCTCCAGTATACAAAAGTATATCTGTATTTGATGTTGGATTAGATGTTGCTAGTCTTGATATAGCCATTACTTAATCCAAAGATATCCGTTTGTAGGAACGCCGTAAAAGTTAGATGCAAATACTCCACCGCCTCCACCGCCTGTGTTAGCAGCTCCGTCTGTACCAGCACCATTTGCGCTACCGCCATTACCACCGCCACCTGAGCCGCCTGCTGAACCAGCACCACCCGACCCAGTACCACCACCGCCACCGCCTGAATAAAGAAAACCATTGCCACCACCGCCAAATACAGCAACGCCAATTTGAAACACATTTTGAGGGACAGTTTCAGTTGATGTTGTTGTGGTAATTAACTTGTATTGCCTCCATTCAGGTGGAGCAACACGAACAAAACCATTAGGCGGTAAAGGATAACCATACGAACCTTTATTCATTAGAAGTTACCTCCATACGCAATAACCTTTACACCTGTTTGAGCAATAGTCGTTGTTGCTCTTAAAGAATATCCAGTTGGAATAATCATTGGCATTACATTAGGCGAATTATTAGTTGATGTTATAGTGCTAAAAGCCGTTGCTGTGGTGCTTGATGTTACTGCTACAATAGGTATTTGTTGCCATAAATGATAAGCAGTACCGTCATAAATAAACAGATTAACAATACCTGCCACTGTGTTTGCTACACCTTGAATATCTATAAAATCAATACGAGTTCCAGATGCTCCAGCCGTTAAAACTGTTCCAACTGTTGTAGGCGCAGTCAATGAAGTATCTGCGGTTGTTAGTAGTGCCGCTCCAAATACGGGAGTTGAAGCATATTGTGCTGTTGCTGACATATTAAATAATTCCTTGTGCCATTAATAAGAGAGGAGGTACGCTTGCTGCTATAATAGTATTAGCTTGATTTAAAGTTAAAGCTTGTTGAGATTGTACGGCATCAGCTATTTGTAAAGCTCCACCAGTACAATATTCTAATACAAAACGAGCACCATCATAAATTGCTTTGCACTCACCAGATGCAACAATTTCTCCACCCTGTAAAGCAATATTAGCAAATCCATATAAATTATAAATAGTACCTGTACCATTTATTTGTAAAGTAGATGCGCCAGTGTTAGCGTTAGCCGCAGACCACATTATTTCAGAACCAGCCGTTATTGTCGGTGCAGGAGAAATAGTTGGCTTATAAGTATTAGCTGTTCCTGTATCTGCGCCATAAATATAAGCGTTTTGCTGAACGGCTGTTTTTACATTAGTAATATCTGTATCAACACCAGCAATGGCTGTGATTAATTGACCAAAGGTAGATGCTTGTTGTGTTTGTGTAGCATCAACAATTTGTAAAGAACCTATCGTGCAAAACTCAACATAATAATCTGTACCATTAAATATAGCTTTACATTCACCACCAGCAACTAATTCACCACCTTGTAATGCAGTACCATTTAAACCATATAAAGTATAAATAGTACCAGAATTAATTTGTAAAGTAGATGCCCCAGTATTTGTATTTAATACTCTAAATATTACTTCTGCAAACTCAATGCTAGTTTGCATGGCTGGATTTAATGCTATTTTATAAACATTAGCAGTACCTGTATCAATTGCAGATATATAAGTATTGTTTTGAATTGCGCTTTGCTGTGTAGTATTAGTCATTGTGCCAGCGGTTACAAAATGCCCTGCAATATCATTTATCAACCATGCCTGAGCAGATGTACCTTCTTGCGCTCTTACAATAGTACAAATATCGCCACTTCTAGCTGTACAATAAGTTATTTCATGTGCAGTTCTAGTGGAAGCATCAGTTAATGATAATCTAAAGAATTCAGTGCCTACAGCAGGATTAGGGAATAAATTACCTGTGCCAGATGCTAAATTAAGCGTAGTACCAGATATAGACAAGCCACCTGTTGCAATAGTTGTTATTGCATTATTTGAAAATATTTCTAACATTGCCATTTGAATGCGTCCTTATTATTTACAAATATATAATTGCATATAGCTATTATATAATAGCATCTTTAAATCAGATACTTTGTAGTTATATATATTCATTTATGCTGCCCAAGGTAATGGTGAAGTTACTATAGTCGGGTTAATTTGTGCTTCAATTTGACTTGCTACGTTTGCTTCATATGAAGCGACTTGTTCTGCGCCTAATGCGGCTTGTGTCCAAGCAATGACTTCATCTAAAGTTAAATCTGCATAAGGCGTGTAGTTAGGCTTATCAGGATCAACTTCAAAAGACGCTGTGCCGTAGACTGACCCTGTGTAAGTACCGTCAGTTGCTGTAAGAGTCCAGTGCGCTGTAACGACATAATCAAGCATACCGTTGACATCAGGTTTGCAGTTCATCGCTACGATATTCCAAGTGTTTGTAATCATTTTATTACCCTACTATCCAATTTGTACCATTATAAAATACAGGTATGGTGACTGCACCGCCTGTAACCACTGTTGCACCAAATGTAGGCGCTAAAGCATTAGTAACGTAGGCTCTCGCTCCAGTTACACCTGTTGGTAATGTGGCTACTGTATACCCTAAAGTTTTTATTGTTCCAGCTACGTCTAATTTTCCTGTAGGAGAAGTAAGACCAATCCCCACGTTACCGGAGGAGTTGATGCGCATTCGTTCTAATGCGCCACCAGCGTTCCAAATATGTGCTCCCGGACTTTGATACCAAACATTTGACCCACCACCATAAACCATTAAATCGGCATTATATGCTCCACCAATTATTGCAGAATAATTACCAATCGTATTTCCCTGTACATTAAGATACGATCCTTGATTTGAACCAGTGCCGCCTGTTAACTTTGCCACAGTTGTAGTTGTAGAAAGTATATCAAGTTTTTGTGCAGGACTACTCGTCCCAATCCCCAAACTACCATAAGGAATAACAGTTCCAGTGACTGCACTACCACCAAGAGTAATTGTATTAGAACCTGAACCAATAGTATTATATCCAATCACTGTTTCATTGGTTACACTATTAGCAGATGCTTTTGTATTAGTTCCAATATAAGTTGAATTGGCTGCAATAGTTAGGGCAGTAGAACCATTAGCAATGTATCTAGCGGATTGATAACCTATAGTTGAATTGCCAGAACCAGTTGTAATATTTTGTAATGAAGAAGTACCGATTGCTGAATTATTAGAACCAGTTGTAGCCGCATTTAATGATAATACTCCAATAGCAGTATTATTATATAAACCTTGAGATCTTAATTCTGAAAACGCCCCTGCCGTCATTACATTTTCAATTATATCTCCAGCCAACCATGATCTAGCTGAAGTTCCTTCTTGCGCTCTAGTTATTGTTAATACATCGCCACTACGAGCTGTACAAAAAACAATTTCATTATACGAACTTGTAGCCGCATCGGTTATCAATATTCTAAAATAATTACCACCAGATGGATTAGGAAATAATGCACCAACACCAGGGAACAAAGTAATAGTTGTAGCACTTGCATTTATTGGAGAAGCTAGTACAGTTTTAGCAAAATTAGAAGTTAATTCTAAACCGATCATATTACATTTACCTGATAAGTGAATTGAAAAGGTAACGGCAAAATACCGCTATCAATAGCATTTTTTAACATTATAGCGGATGGTCTTGTAATAAAAGCTACGGAAGTAACTTCAGTTTCTCCATAATGAGTAACGCCATATTGCGCCCGTCCATATTGTGCGGAAACTAAAGCAGTAATTGAAATATTTGTATTAATAGTAATAATAACAAGACTTCCAGAAAATACAACGCTTACATTTGGAGTTGTAGCTATAGAAGGAGATATACCATCAACACCAAGACAAAATCGTATAATCCTTCGCTTTAGCCAATTTATTGTAAATACTTGACCATCACCTTTATAAAAAAACCAAGTAATAATACGTTTATAAAAATCATCAGTTACATACTGTGGAGTACCAGCAGGAGATTCATCAATACCATTTAAAGGTATAGTGTTCATTGCCCATGTATTTAATGGCGCACTCCATGCCAAAATTCCATTAGCAATAGTAGGTCTAGGTATGCCATATAATCCATTTGCCACCCAATCTAGCATAGTGCCTGATTGCACAGTATAAATAGGTAGATTGATAGTATTAAACCAATCTAAATATTCTTGCGTCATTGTATTGTAAGCACTTACAAAACTTTGTAAGTTTACATCATCAGCATACTGAGTATATAAATACGATGGCAGGATTTTAGTTAGCATTACTTATCCCTGTTGAATAGTAATAGCATTAGAAGCCGCATAGAAATAGCCTTCAATATCACCGGATATTGCGCCAGTACCAGCATCAGGGGCAGTCAAAATGCCATTAATAAACACGTTAATAACCATTCTAGTTATTAAATTAGCAGGAATTAATGTTGCAATTGAGGCAGTAAACACCGATTGCATAGTAAAAATATTAACAGGCTGTCCAACAGTAATGCTATTAATATATGTCACTAAAGCTGGAGCAGCTAATTGTGATACTGCATTATTGGTAACTGCATTAGTAGCTACTGAGTTCCACACAAAACCAACAGTTACAATTTGCTGTTGTGGTGTTACATAAGTAACTGTATAAGTATCAGGAGAATCAATAATTGATATAGCATTATTTCTTAGATTTGGCGTACAAATGCCGCCAGATATGTAAGTAGGATATGATGTTGTATTAACGCCAATACTGAATGTTTTTAAGCTAATGACAGTAATGGTCAAAGGAATGTTATTTAAGGCTGTCATGCCTAATATACCATTGATATAAACAATTTGACCTGAGGTATAGCCATGATTTAAATCAGTTGTTACTACGCCAGCAGTTGCTTTGGTAATTGCTGTTACATTAAGTACAGATCCAACCAATAAAGATACGTCAAACAAGCCTTGATAGATTGCATAAGCCTGTGCGTATAAATCACCACCCCCTACCAATATTTTCCAACCACCACCATTAGCAATAGTTTGCTGTTGAATAGATATTAATCTAGATTGAACGCCAGCTACATTATTCAATAATGTTTTTACATAAGTAGGCATACCTTGAGCGGCAACCAATCCTGCATTAATAACTTGCGCTCGGTAATCATCAGTTGTTTGCTCACCTGAACTTGGTGTTCCAGCAATAAGGTTATTAACGGATAAAGTAATATAGGTAGGTACAGACGTAATCAATTGATTAACAGTATTGATAGGTACTGCCCATGATCCTGCTATTGTTGCTAAACAATATAATTCAACAGTTACTCCACCAGAGCCTATCACACCGCCTGATTGCACTACATATTGATATGTTCCATCGGAAACTACAAATCCTGCCGGAACAATAAAGCCAACAGAACCTGTAAAAATAACATTCACGCTTGTGTTAGTTACAGCATCAGCTTGAACGCCATAAATTTGACCTAACTGATTTAATAAAAACTCATTTGCACCGTATGGTGTTAATGAATTAACCAGCTCAACCCTAGCCGCATCAATAATGCTTACTGCTCCAACATCGGTAGAGCTTATATCTTCAATTAATGAGCCCGGTAATTGAGCAGTATAGCCTGGTGTTGTTGAAGCTACTAAAGCAAGTAATTGAGCTAATAAAGCAGATGGTGTTTGTGGTTGTAATCCTGCTTTTGTAACAACTGTAGGTATTGACATTATTGAGCAACCTGTGTATTGATTTTAGCTCCATTATGAAGCGTAATAGCTACATTGTAAACAGGAACAGGGCTTGTAGTTTTTGAAATAATTAAACTAGCAAAATACCCTGAAAACTGCGCTTGTGTTTGATTTACATAAAAATCAGGAAATACACTTGTAACCACCGATTGCTGTGCATTAATTCCGTAATTAGCCCAAAATGGCGATTCATTAATATTAAGTTTTAAACACTGGCATAATGTAGTGACCATAACAGCATCATTTAAACCATTACTATCTGTAGTTATTTCTTGCCAAGTTGATGAGCCAGCTACTCTTCCCCAAGTTCTCATGTTAATTCAACATTAGACGCAAAATTACTAATTAGCATTGCTCCGCAACCAGCAGTAGCCCCTAAGATAGCAACAGGAACTCCACCTACTGTTGCTTTTGTTGCACATCCTGAAATAATAGGTGTTATTCCATGATAAGGAATAGGGCATGAATGTGAATCGCCCAATAATGCAACTGCACCTCCACTTGTTAAAAATGTTGCGCTTGATGCAGTAATCATTGTTCCCCCATGAGAGGACATTGTTCCAAGTATTGCTGTATTATCCATTATGTTACCGTCAAAACACCTGATACATTTACATCATGTGCATCCAAAGTTCCAGATATGCTAACATCACTATTAAGATTAATTTTTGATGAAGCGTTTAAATTTATTGTTGGAGCAGTTATTGTTATTGGATTGGTAGCATCAATACTTATTGTTTTATCAGACTGTAAAGTTATAGAAGTACCAGCGGTTAATGCTATTGTTGTTTTTGCATGTCCTGTTATATTTTCAGGTGTTAATGTAATAATACATTCTGAGTCACTATCTCTTAATACTACACCATTTGGCGCATAAATAGTAACTGCATGTATATCTACTTGACTCCAATCAACATTACCAAACGGAATAAACACTAATGCTGATAAATTTCCTTGTAAAACAAGTGATGAAGCATTATCACCTTGTCCACTCATGGCTGATAAACTAGCTGACGCACTAGTTACAAAACCTTTGTCCCCTGCTTTAATAGGATAACGTATATATTCCGCACCAGCTAAAGGTACTGTTACTTGTGGCAATGTATAAGTAGTGGTGGTTTTTAATTCAAATTTAACAGTAATCATTGCGCCTTGAACTGACACAACAGAGCAAGGCAATGATTTACCGTTCATTGAATTAGCGGCATCTATCTTGCCATCAGCAAATATATTTAATGAATTATTGAGCGGTGTTTTATAAGTATTATCACTCATAATATTTCTTTAACAATAGGTAAAGATGGAGGCAATTGAATATCTGTAACAGAACCTAAAGGCAATAATACTGGTAAAGGAGTAAATATATTTTCTTGGCTAGTCAAAGTAGCATTTATAACAGTTATCCATGCGTGAGCATCGGAACTCCTAAAGTTACCTGTATGGCGCACCATTATTACCCGTAAATTCTGACCTTGAAATACACTAGATTGCATAATACCACCTGTTATGGTTGCATTGATAGATCCTGGTATTGTTATAATTGGCGTTGATGGTAATGTAATATAACTATTTAAGGCTATGTCTGCTCGCATTGGACAGGTTATTTGTATAGTTTGAGCATCAATCCATGTGGGTTGACCCATAAGGTCTGTAAAATCAAGGTTTACTGTAGGTTTTCCGGTGATATTGCTATTTGTATCGTCCCACACAATTATAGTATTTAACACTTTACTTATGGTTATTCCATTATAATCATTTCCTAAAATGTCATAACTAATGGCAGTAACAAATTGCGCCAATTGATTTAATGTTGCACAACAATGCGTAACAGTGCTACCCAATACTAATTTAGAACTAATATTAATATCAAGATAAACCCCAGGGTAAGCTCTATTTAATGTTTGCTTTAATGCTTGTGCTAAAGATTGACCTTTTTGCCATTCAATAACAATATTAGATGGATTATATTTAGTACCTGTATCAGACTCGATAATCATATCAAGTGTCATAGCTGTGCCAATCCAGTTGGCAAAAGAACGAACAACACGACCACCAGCTATTAATCCAGCTTGTTGTGGCTTTGCTAATGGCAATCCTTTTTGAAATCCTGCCCATATTAAAACACTATTGCCAGTTAATTGTGCCGCTTGAGATATATCTTCAATTGGAATACCCCAAACTCTTACATAAGAAGCATTTGTAGCAACATCATAACTAACAACTTGCAAGTCAAATTCTACATTCAAAGCAGACATGAGCGGATTGCCAAAGCTGTCTTGGCTGTTATAACTTTTGTATTGAACGCCTTGAGAATTAAAAAGCTGAATACTGTAGTATCTCAACTTGTTACCTCAAAATTTCCAGAGCTATTTCGATAAACCAATTTGCTTGTAAAATAACCAGCCGTCATTGATATATCTTGTGTGTCTGGCGAACCAATTAAAGGCAAACAAACTATCAATGTGCCATATAGATCGCTAATATTTATATAATACCGTTGACCATACACATTCCAATTAACAAGCACTGTGTAAGTTTGACCATCTAAAATAGGTTGAAAACTATAATTGGAAAGTGTATTTGGATTAAAGGTAAAGTAATTGATCGTCATTAAATTATTGCCCCAAGTAATCCCGACCATGTTGGATTGCCAATAATCGGTAATCCACCTTCTAAAGATTGCATAAAAGCACTAAAAGCTCCTGCATCTTCAAGTGTTATTAATGGCTGTACAAAATCAAAACGCCATGCTGTTTGCACTTGATTAGATTCACCACTTGTTGCATCAGTCATTGCACTTAATATACAACCTGTATAAACATAAGATGGTGTAACAACTGTGTATGTGCCACCACTTTGGTGATGATAATCTAATGTTTTCTTTAATGCAGATACCGTTGCCAATTTAGTAGCATACCCACCTGTTTTTTGTGCAGGACATACCATTAACATAGATATGTTATTAGGCTGTTTAATGATCGCATTAGCCGCAATAATTTGATTGGCAAACGGATAGCTTCCTATTTCATTTCTAATCAATGTAGAGCCGCTTAGTGGCATCCAGTGAGCAAAATACTGGTCAATATTAGTTAGTGCATCTAAACCATTACCTTGCAATAAACCTGCAATTAGACCTGTTGCTTCAGTTAATGCTACTATTGGCAACATACCATTTGGTATTAATTTTGCAATACCATTTGTTAAGATGACAGGTGAAATCTCATAACCAAGTCTAAATACTGTGCGTAATGCTGTACTCATTTATTGTCCTCTGACTTGCGATGCAATTGTTGCACCTGTCGCATTATAATTAGCTGGTATTTGCGATGTTACATTAAGGTTGATTGTTGTAGGCTGTTGGATAACATTATTTTTCCAATTTAATGGAGGCAACATATTTGCAGGCGCATTTTGATAACGATCAACTGTAAGATCGGTAATTCCCCTAAGAATACTGCTAATAAATGCAGATGATATATCTACCATTCCTTCTGTAAGGATATTAGCTCTATTAGATGATCCACTATCTTTATTAAATTCATTTACTTTATTAAATTCATTATTTTTATTAAATTCATTTACTTTATTAAATTCATTATTTTTAGTAAATTCATTTACTTTAGTAAATTCATTATTTTTAGTAAATTCATTTACTTTAGTAAATTCATTATCTTTAGTAAATTTATTTACTTTATCTCTACCCATGTACGCCATGCCTTCAGAACCTTCAATGCTTGGAGTTCCAGTTTTTGACAAACCTTCATGGTGATAATAGTATAATTGTGCTGACGATAGATCGCCCCATTTTTTCAGTGCATCTGAGGCTTTTTTAGCAGTAGCAATGATTGAAGAATCAACATCAGTAGGATCGGTTAATCCATAAGTTTCTTGCGTAGCTTTTGTAAATTGACCTAATCCTTCAGCAGTGGATTTTGGATTTTTTGCAGTTGGTATCCAACGTGATTCAAGAGTAATAACATCATTTAAATAACCAGAAGGAAGTCCGTACTGCTTTTCAAGTTCCGCAAGCATTGGTGCTTTTTCTTTAGCTAATGCTTTTCCTTCAGGAGATACAACTAAATCTTTTCCACCACCTTTTATTGATTCAGTTGGTTCTTTCTTTTCAGTAGTCCAGCCAAAAAAGTCAGCAACACTTCTTACGCCAGCTTCAAAATCTTTAAGAGATTTAAGTAATTGTCCTGTTGCAATGTAATCAGCTACACCTTTAATTCCTTCACCTAATGCAACAATAGATTCTTTAAATGTACCAGTGTGCATTGCCTCTTTTGCAAAGGTTGAAAACTCAGTTATTAAAGTATTAATTTCAGGAGCAAGTTCGGCAGTTAATCTTTTTAAATCTTGGGTAAATTTATCTATCTCCAATGTAAATGTAGTATTTAATTTAGCATAGGCTTCTTGTTCTTTATCAGTAAGAGTTAAAGCTTTTTCATTTTTTTTAGCCAACTCCAATAAAGTATTAATAAATTCATTTGAATTATTTTTTAATGATTTAATAGCGTCCATGCTAAATAAATCAGTAAGCTTATTTGCTTCCATAAATTGCTGTAAAGCAATATCATTTCCACCTACTTTAGTTAATTCCGCTTTTAATCTGGGAATCATAGAAAGCATCATTTCAGCAGGGGTTTTGCCTATTCGTTCTCCTTGCGGAAGAAGGTTTAATGATACATTTTTTAAAGTGCTAGTCGCCGCTTCAGCAAAATTAGCTAATGTTGTGTTGACATCCAACAATGGTGCTAATGTATCTTGTAAAGCTTTCATTTGCCCTACATTAACGCCTAACTCTTTTGACCGCCTAAATTCGTCTTGAGTTTCTCTAGCACCACGCATATAGCCAAAACTAGCACCAGCAACAACACCTGTGCCTATACCTAGACTCCATTTTGCTAATGTTGCACTGAATGACCCAACAGAAGATGTAAAGTTTTTTAAACCTTCTAGGCTATCTTTACGAGATTTGCTTTCTTGTTTTCTATGAGTATCTGTTTCTGACCATTCCTTTTTATCTTTTTTATGCTGTTTTTCTTTTTCAGCATTAAATTTAGTATCGGAAGTGGTAGTTGCAGATGTGGTTGTAGTTGCAGAAGTTGTAGCACCTGTAGGCGCATTGATGCCAATGGTTAACTTATGGGCATTGGCTAACCATTCTTTGAATTTGGTATCATCAATATCAATCTCAACTATGCTTTTTAATGCCATTAATAAAACCTACTTGATTTTAATTGATTAATAATATGCCTCTGCCTGAACTCTTGTGCAGAACTGTATTTTATATCGTATTCTTCAAAATATTCTGTAAAACCTGAATCGGAAATCCAATCTAAGACGGCACTAACGAGATGTTGCCCATCACGCCAGAATTCTCTTGACCTGTCAACATCGGCAAGGAAAGACAATATTCCGAAACATTCAAGTATTCTATTGACGCACCCCACATTGATAGTAGCGCTAAGACCCCGGTCAAATTGTCTTTCTTGTGCATTGCCGAGGCTACAATAAAATAAGTTATGATACCGTCTATTTCCCCAGCATCTTGTGCGTTTAATAAATTTTGTTGTAAAGCATCATAATAAGGGATAGTTTCCCAACCTTTATTCGATGGCATTACGATATTTGTTAATCGTCTAATTTCGTTAATTAGACCTTTTTCAACACTTTCTAATTCGCCTAAGTCCTTAGCACATTTTTTTAATAAAAGCCCTGCCACTCTAGGCGCAGCTACATGACTAAGACCTTGCGAATATATCTCAGAAAAAGTTTTTGATATAACTAAAAAATACTTTTCAAAAACTTCAAAACTGATAGGTGTAGAGTGAACAAAACACTCCACACCATCAATATCAACAGGGACAACGATATTCATTGCCTTATTGATTTTCATATTTATACAAGATTCCAAAGGTTATTGTTGATGTTGTAAATACCTTTTACAGTAATTGCAACTTCAGCAGTTGTTCCATTGAACGCCATATCAGCAATAGATTCTATTGCACAATTGACCAACTTGTAAGATGGAAATGCTAATGTATCAGAAGATACAACAATATCACCTAACAAAGTAGTATTTTCCATCTGTGTTTTCCACAAAGATGCAATACCATTTGTTTTTAAAGTGCTTATAACAACAGTCACCAATTGATATGGTTCAGGTGCAGTAACTGAACCCGTCATTGTATCAATATAAGTTGTTGCTACACCTTGCAGAGCTAAAGATATACCTGTTTTACCAAGATAGGGAGCGGTAACAGTTAGATTAGGTATGTTGGTAACAACAACACTTCCCCGTAATCTGTTAAGCGTACCCTGAGCTATTAAAGGATTACTTGCCATGATTTATATGTCCTATGGTGCAAGGTTAGAGATTACAAGATTAAATGTAATCGTCAAGAACCCTTGTTGGGTACTGATAGTTACTGATAATCCATTATATATACCATTAGCATAATCTGCTGGATTGGCAGTTGTATAATCTACATAAGAAGTAGCATTAACAACTGGTGTCCCACCTAGCATACCAAAAGATACGCCATTATTAATAATACTTTGTAATGATGCTTGTAATCTGTTAATACCATTTTGATTATAATACAAAGGATTAACTGCACTATTAGAGCCATTGATAATAGCCGCTGCTAATGCCATCTTACCGTTAATGTACACCCAATCAACCGAGTAGTTATGTTGAATAGATGAACCATCAGCCATTACACCTTTTTTCAGTATAACATTTGATAAACCACCTTCAGCACCAGAAGCCATGTAATTAACTTTAGCAGTTTCCATTGTTGGAATAGAAGTGCTATTTACACCCCATGCTGTTAATCCATACATGAATTGATAAGCCGCTTGTGTAACTAAATTAGTTGCACTTGGAGCATAACCTATCATTAAATGAAATGGTGCGGCTGAGGATACTTCCGTTAAAGCCGCTGTTGGTGAAGTAGACACCATAACAACTGATTTAACTCCATTATAAGTTGCCCATGTAGAAGCAGTAACTGGTAAGAAGAAATAAACCGCTGTTGATACGCTTGTGTACTGATTTACAAAAGCAAATGTAGTCGCTTCAGCGTCCCATAATACAGGTAACAAATAAGCATAAACTATATTAGCATTAGCTGTAATCCATGCTTGTAACGCTGTTACACCAGCTGCCGCTGTTCCAGAACCTAATTCCAATACATATACACTACCAGCAGTACCTTGTGCAAAAAATGTAGCCACTGAATTAGTCAATAAACCAGCATTATAATTAGTTACTGTACCTTGTACTGTAGAAACTCCAGGGTTTACAGCCAACGCATAAGTAAATATTGTAGAGCTTGTAACAGTTATATTATAAGTGCCGTTATAGGCAGTTGGTGCAACGCCAGCAATAGTTGCTGAAATAGGATTTGCACTAATTGGATAGCCATGACCACCTGATACCGTAGCAGTAACAACTCCCAAAGCCCAAGTCATTGAAGTTATAGCTTTAGGTGTGGCTAATATTGCAGTTAATGATGAAGCGCTAGTTAATAGAGTATAAGTACCAGATGAAGTTGTAGTTCCACCTTGCGTTACTATCGCTCCGGTTGCTTGTAAGGTACTAGGGGCAGATGCCGCTTGTACGCTTACATTTACATTTACTATATTACTCATTATCTAATCCTTAGACGTAAGAGATGGAAAGAACTTGACCAGTACCAGGTGTTACAACTAAGCCAAGAGCAATTGGAAAATCAAGCTCATAAATACCAACAGTGTTTGGAATGTTGAATATTAAATTAGCCGCTGCAACACCACCAGTAGTAGCAACATCGCTTATTTTACCTGGTGCTGAACCAGCAGTTAATACAACAACTTTAGCTACTCTACCTACGCCAACTTTAACTAAATCCAATGCAGTTACGTTTAAAGAAGAACTAAGGCTTCCAGCAGCTAATAAAGATTTACCGTTAGCATCTAATACAAGTGGTGCTAATGCGTTAGATTGGTTTTTTGATACATAATATGGAGATTGTGGCATTGCCTTGTCCTTGTGTTGATTATTAAATAAAAGTATAGGTTGGAATTGATGATAATATCAATTGACGAGCTATATCTTGAGCAACAGATTGATAATAGCTTATTTCAAACTCAATTGATTTTTTCATACCTCTAACATTTAATTCAGATTGCGTTCTTACTTCATCCTTAATAATTGGCATATTCATAATGCCAAATTTATCATTCAAACTATTTGATAAAACATAGTCTTGAAAATCCAAAGCCACGTTATTTCGCAATCCATATATAACTATCTTAACAGTTTCTTGAATCAACTGCGAATGATTTGAAGTGCTGTCAAGATAAGGAAATGACTGTAATGCTTTTTGTGTATTACTAAGAATATTTATAACCGCATACGGTGGTATTAAGTTAGTCGGAACAAGATATGCTGGATACATAGGCATTAGCGCATTTTGTGCCAACCAAAGAGGTAAACTATTAGAAACAACTTGTGTTGTATTAGATAACTGCGATATATCATTAATGATTTGTGATCGCATAGCTGGGAATACAGCATCACCATAATAGTGATACAGTCCAGATTGTTTGTAATACATTGTTCGAGCGGTAAAGCTAAACTCTAAGTTTTCAAAACTTCCCAAATACATGGAGGTTGATTCTACATAATTAAATGATTCAACTTCCTGATTTGTAGTAAATATAACCTTTTGAACAGCTATAGTTTCATCTTCATTTTGAGATTGATTAGAGTTGTAATGCAATGAGCCTTCAACTTGAATAGTTATAGGGCTTGGTGGCACTTCAGCTAATAAGTCAGCACGAACCCAAAATACAAATCCATCAAGCGGTAAAATTAATTGCCTGTACAAATTAAATGTTATTAGTTGATTTTCTGATAAAGTGGTTAAACCAGAAAGCAATGACGCACTCATTTGTGAGCCTTGCGTTCCTGCTTGCTCTAATATGCTCATTGTTCAATCCATGCAGTAAAGGTTGCAGAATATAAGCCTGTGTCAATAAAACTTGGTCTTGGTGCGCCACGTTTTTTCTTAAAGCGACTACTTACGCCCATTAATGACGCTTTAGTAGGAATACCTTTAGCAGAGCCATCCATTTCTTTGTTTTCAAGGAATCTTCTAAACTTTTCACCAGTTGCTCCCAACACTTCAAAACCTTCTTCTTGCTTATGGGTTTTTCCATCAAGCATATAAAGATAAGTTTCTATTGCATCATCGGCTATTTCTTGACCATATTTTCTGGTAAAAAAGTCAAGAATACCATAACGCCCTTCTAAATCTTGAGCCACTTCACCTGTTGTTGCATTGTCAGTATCGGCATAAGATACATCAATAACACCCATGTGAAGTTTTATCATGTAGAGCCCCACAAAGTGCCGTAGGATTGCGCTAATCCCATGTAGTTACGTCCATAAGGAGTCTTGAGCATTTGAAGGTTAGCCATAGTTAAATTCTTCATAAACTCTGGGTTTAATAAAGATTGACCTGTAGTTTCGTCATGTGAATCTGATATTACCCCTGGCACAAAACTATTTATTTTAAAACTTGCCCGTAGATCAATAAAATAAGATTGACCGGATTGATCCTGAGCAAAATTAATTAAATTATCTGTTGCCAAGTTATATACGCATAATTCGTATATATTTGCGCTTATAGATGCCAATGTAATATTAACTATCTCAATAGAAATAGCATAAGAACTAGCAATAACAGGATTATTATCAGGTAAGTAAACAGTGCTTATCCCAACAACATTGCGTAAATAACTGATATATCCTGCTAGTGATGGCATTTATTTTCTCTTACGTCCACGAGATACTTCAAATCCTTCTGATATAGAAGGGTCTTTGTCTTGGCTAACTGCTTCAATTACTGAAGATCGAGTATTATTTACAGCACCCGGTGTTAACTGGTCAATATATTGGTCAGCCGCAATAGCCGCTGCTTTTCTAATTTCTTGACCACGCTCATCTAAAACTTTGTCGTTTAGATCAAACGCCAATTTAATATAGTCTAATTTTACTGGCGTATCTACACTATAACATAAGCCAACAAAATCACGTTGGGCTTTGATTTTTGACGCATCAATAAATCCATACTGCTCATGTTGTTCAATAATGCTTCTTACTTCTTCGGGCTGTAAATCCCCATAGATTTGAATTTGTTGACCAGCAGAAATATGCTGATTCATTAATTTACTAGAGCCAATTACACGGTAGTGAAAATGCTCATTTTGTTTTTTGCTATTAGCAACGTAAAGTTTCATTTTATTTATGTTTTGGTTATTTTAATTAGAAGATTGAGGTCGGATTTTAACTCGACCTCGCCCAAAACATCCTTATTGTACTACTGTCCTAACTAGATATTATACTAATAAGTAGTACAAATTATTGATATGCACATGAAATTATGCTGACTGCTTCTGGACGCAATACCCAACCAGAAGTAATACGCAGTTCAGAAATAATGTTTGTGCCACCTTGTGGTAGTGGAGAAACAATTTCTTTCGGAGCTGCCATATCAGATAACATTAATATAGTTGCATCTAAGCCTGGGGATAGTTTTGCAAATTCGTTGGTGTTTGGAGTACCAACTGGTTTTTTGATGGTTGGAGCAGAGATAATGATAGCATCAGTACCGCCAGCACCTTGACCGATCAAAGTATCATCCAACAACCACTCAACATCATCACCATGTAGGCTTGCTACTTTTTCTACCATTTCAGCGATAGT
>ENA-OSIY01000678-OSIY01000678.1-marine-metagenome-genome-assembly--contig:-NODE-678-length-18773-cov-6.979247_pt1 | contig 18773 bp, 15 predicted proteins | sample MGYA00237884_ERZ534233 | MGnify/ENA primary metagenome ERZ534233 (study PRJEB26412, sample SAMN06343840) | marine metagenome | isolation source: estuarine water | place: USA: Columbia River Estuary... | reverse complement strand
ACTATGGACTTCGATATTTCCTATACCAGCAAAGAGATTACGCCTTGGGGCGGAATGGTTTTTTTGAGCCAAATGCTTCGAAAAATCAAGTTTCGAGAACTTATTGACAACAATCCAGACTTGCCAAAATCAGGCTCCAATCGAGGCTATAAATCTTCGACAATAATCGAGGGATTTATTACTAGTATTTGGTGTGGAGCCAATCGTTTTTTGCACACTGAAGTCACTCGCCATGATGTTGCATTAGGTAAAATTTTTGATTGGAAAAACACACCGGGGCAAGACACCTATAAAAGATTCTTCGCAAAGTTTGACCAAGCAAAAAACCAACGAGTTAGTGATTATTTTTATTCGTGGATATTCGATAATTTCAAATTTGACAACTTCACTTTAGATATTGATTCCTCGGTAATGACAAGATATGGCGACCAAGAAGGGGCAAAAAAAGGATATAATCCAGCCAAAAAAGGACGTAATTCTCATCATCCATTAATTGCATTTATAGATGATGTAAAACTTGTTGCCAACAGCTAGGGTTTCGTTGCGTGCGCAGCACGAACAATGAAACGCTAAATTTTGTTAGCAGTTTTAGTAAACAAATCGGATAGAAAAAAATGAAAAACAAAATGTGTAAATTGCAATTAATGCAGAAGTTGGTATTCTTCATTGTGGCATTCTTTTGTGTAACTTTTTCAAAGGCACAGGTATTGCAACCATTGGGAAATGGCTTGCCTTCTCGCGTTGTTGCATCTTTTGCCACCAATACAGAATATTTTGCGTTGTATGAAGATCTAGAATCTGCTACACCAAATGATTATACATTGGGTCGTTGGAATGGTGTTTATTGGAAATTTTATCCAGGATTAATGACTCCAGGTCCTATTGTGAACACGATGGGTGTATATAATTTTCACTCTATTGCGCTATTTAATAATACCATATATATTGGAGCTTACATTGCGAATGCAGTGAAAGATGCAGAATTGCCGATTAGTCATTTATATAAGTGGGATGAAACTTCTCGCACTTGGGTGCCTGAAATTGGAGTTGTAGATACCAAAAACAACGGTATTGTTGCAATGACAGTATTCGACAATAAGTTAATCGTTGCGGGCTTATTTAAAATGGCTTGGTCTTTTCCCTTCATTTTCGCTGGTCCAGCTTTGTTTATAGGAAAGGGCACATCGGGAGCTTGGTACTGGACGGTACTTTCTATAGTGCTAATGCTCGGTGGTATTGCCTTTATAGCCTTGGGCTTACGACAAATTCTTCGCGGATTTTTTGGAGACTAACTACAATAGTTTGGTCACACGAAGGACTTGCATACGTCCTCCCCTTTCAATGTATAAGAAATAGGTTCCTGCAGCAATAGTTTCTCCAGGTGCCCACAGTGCCTTATATCGCTTAGATTCCAATGTAGCGGTGGCTACTGTCCTTTGGTAGAGGTCCCGTAGTTCTAAATGGATGGGTAAGGATTCGCCGTCGGGAAGAAATAATGTGATGTAATCTGGAAATGGATTAGGATATACGACGATTTCCGGTAATTCGCCGTCTACAACTGCAGAAAGGTATTGGCGCGCAAAATCTAAATTTGGAATACCATAACCAATTCTAGGGTTGTGTTGGTAGTAATGTGAAGCGCTAATTTCAAGGGCCTTTATCACTTCTTGAGCCGTTGCATTCGGCACTGTGCTCCATAAACAAGCCGCTGCCCCTGCTACTATGGGCGAACTGAAACTGGTGCCATTGGCATAAGCTAGTGTACCGTCTGACCGGTACACAACCGCACCTTCACCACGAGCGCTTACATTGGGCTTAACTCTTCCGTCGACGGTATATCCACGAGAACTAAAATTGCTTGCCATACCATATTGAGTGACACTCCCAACGGTCAGAATACTATCTGCATCTGCAGGGAAAGTGATCTTATCCCAACTGCTCCCACCGGCATTACCTGCACTGGTCACTACTAGCATTCCTGTCCGCGCGGCAGCAACCGCCCCTAGCGATATAATTGAGGTACGTCCGTCTAAATCTGCCACAGTATAGTCGTCTGCGGGATCATCAAACGTACTGTATCCTAAAGATGAATTAATGATATCTGCACCAATAGAATCCGCAAACTCTGCTCCTGCAATCCAATTAAACATCTCCTCAGGCGTTTCACTGAGCTCCTTTTCTGTTTTGATTAAAGCGTACGAAGCTTGTGGAGCTGTGCCAATAAAAACCTCCGGTTGATAGGACGCCATGGTGCTCAACACACTAAATCCGTGCGATGACCCTTGGTAGACATTGGTGCCTCCCTCTACGAAATTTCTTGTGGTGGTTGTTTTTAATTGGTCACTTATCGTAATAGAATTTGCGCCTACGAAACCTGCGTCTAAAACCGCTATGAGCATTCCTTCCCCTAATGCCACAATTTCGTCATATCCGTTATCACTATGGACATGCAAACTGTGTAATGAGATCTGCTTGGTCTGACTTTCAGAATAACCATATGGCAATTCGATAATTTCTTGCTGAGACATTCCGCCTCGAATAGGGATTATACTTTCTACAAAATCCAACGACATCAGTTGCACTAATTCTTCAGGAGTCGCTTCGACGTAAAGCATATTCAACCACTTACTCGCCGGTCCTTTATGACTTACAATGGATTTTATTTTAGAAAGATAGGTTCGCTGTATCGGGACATCAGTCTTTGATAATTCTATTCCTTGTTTTGAGCGACGTTCTACAGCTCTATTTGACAAGATGCTGCTCGGGTTAAGCGTATCTATCAAAACTGATTTAGGGATGAAAGAAACGGCATAAGGAGATGCCAATTGCTGGGCCCATAGGCCTGAAGTACTAAAAAGAAATAGTATGACCGCTATTTTGAAGCTTCTTCTCATTCTGCGATAGTTCCTGAACCTATTAGCTCTTCTCCACTGTACCATGCTGCAAATTGTCCAGGAGTTATGGCCTTTTCTGGCGTTTCGAAAGCAATGTAAATGCCCTCTTCTTCTCTGTGTAAGGTCGCTTTTACAAGCGGCTGACGGTAACGAATGCGAACATCATAAGTACACGTATCTCCGACTTCTAAACTTAAATCTTCTCGAACCCAATGTACTTCTGACGTTTTTATAAATAGGGCGTCCCTATACAAGCCAGAGTGGTCTTCGCCCTGACCTACGTAAATGGCATTGTACGTAGTGTTTACGCCCAACACAAAGAGCGGTAGCGGGCTGCCGCCAATACTCAAGCCTTTGCGCTGTCCGGTAGTATAATAATGTGCACCATTGTGTTTACCACGTTTGAAACCGTGTTTTGGATGAAAATCGAACGGCGCTGCCTTCTCTACTAATGTTGTTCTGGGTACTCGAAGAATATCAGCATCACGCGGTATTTCCCATACATTGCCTGTTTTAGGCTCCAGCTTTTGCTGAAGGAAATCCGGTAATCGTACTTTCCCTATGAAACAAAGCCCCTGTGAGTCTTTTTTCTCAGCGGTCACTAAGTCTGCTTCTTTAGCAATCTCCCTTACCTCAGATTTTTGAAGATGGCCAATAGGGAAAAGAGCCTTAGCTAATTGGTCTTGTGATAATTGGCATAAGAAATAGCTTTGATCTTTATTAGGGTCCAGGCCACCTAACAGACGGTGCACTTCTTTACCTTGATCCACAACGGTCTCTTTACGCACGTAATGTCCTGTGGCAACATAATCTGCACCAATGGATAGCGCAGTTTTCAAAAAAAGGTCAAACTTTATTTCGCGATTACAAAGGACATCTGGATTTGGCGTACGACCGCGTTCATATTCGCTGAACATATAATCTACTATACGTTCTTGATAAGGCGCGCTCATATCAATCACTTGAAACGGAATACCCAACTTATCAGCTACCATCATGGCATCATTGCTATCCTCTACCCACGGGCATTCGTCATGGATGGTGACGGATTCATCCACCCAATTGCGCATGAACAGCGCGATGACATTGTACCCTTCTTCTTTAAGGAGATGAGCTGTGACGGAACTATCTACCCCACCACTAAGTCCAACAACTACTGTTGTATCACTTTTCTTTTTCTGTGTCATAGATGGTTTCACTTTCCAATTCTCCGTAACGGTAATCCTCTTTACGTTCTACTTTATTCTCTTCGAAATAATACCAACTTCCGTGCTTCTTATCCCTTTTGTAAACTCCTTTGGCTAATAATTTGCCTTCTTCATCAAAATAGGTGCATTCACCGTTCAGTTGATCGTCCACATAAATTCCCTTCGTTCGCAGCTTCCCGTCTTCCCATTTCCTGAGCCATACGCCCTCTTGCGCACCGTTTTTGAACGTTTTCTTCTCGGCCAATTTACCGCTCTCGTAGTAGGTTATTTGGTCCCCATCTAAGACACCTGCAGCATATTCTTCACTTTGAGTGAGGATGCCTTTTTTATCGTAATAGCGCCAAGTACTATCACGTAATTGGTTCTTATATATTCCTTCCGCTTGTAGTACTCCATTGCTATGGTAAGCTTTTGCATAACCTATTCCTGACTCCTTCCGGTAAATGATTTCGGACATCTTTCCTCCTTCGCGTTCAAAGTAGTAGATGAAAGTTCCCACAGGAACATTGTTCTTGAAATACCCTTCATAGCGCTTCTTTCCAGATTCGTATGTCTTAACCCATTTGCCTTGTTTAAGCCCCTTCTCGTCGGTATGGTTTACTTGCGCAAAAGTGCTTGCACCAATTAAAAAAGAAAGAATCAGTAAAAAATTTCTCATAGTACAAAGTTACTCTCTTACCACAACGAAACAGGTAAGGATTGAATTAGTTCCACACCAAAATATACGGGACTGTAGGTGCCGCCTGGGAAGTATTTTTGTCTGAGGTTCATTTTGAGATTTGATAAGGGGCCAATTTTACATTCCACCTGTACTCCAGGTGCAATCATCAGGCCAGAACCCACCTCTATTCCACCTCCACCAGCAATGCCAGAAGTCAGGTCCACACCGTATCTGAAAGTCTCTCCATTTTTCATGAACGCTGTACTGAACAACCCCTCTGCATAAGCACCGTAACCACCACTGGCCGCCCAGAACGTATGACCATAGGCATCCAATGAAAAATTCTCATTGCTCCAGGCCTCAATGCCTAGCCCCATGGTTATACCTGACATAGGATTATATGAATTGCCGTTTCGATCCAAACCGGGAGAACGCTGTTGACCCGCTCCAGCCAAGACTTTTAAGGCTACCTCTCGTGAGTCATTGTAAGTATAGTCTACCCCTTTACGATGAAAGCCTAAAGAGCTCTTGAAATCTAGATGTCGGCTGTACGAAACAAACGGGATAGAAGCTTCATCGCTCTGCGCCGTCCATTGTCCTACGCTGAATTGATGCCCACTAAACTGGGCTCCAGCACTTACCATAGTAGCTATTCCACCACCTGTATACACACCGCCACCACCTCCGGATCCTAGATGTGCGCGGAAGAAAAGGCGTTGTGAAGGGGTATTAAATCGTAGCCCCATGGAGTAATTCATGTACCCATCAATGCTACCCAATGCACCTGCCCCTAGTTGAAGTTCACCCCCAACGGTATGATTGGTGTTCAAATACTGCCCAACACGCACACCTGCATAAGCACTTTGCACCGGTTCACTGTTGCGGGAAGCATCTTCCGGACCTAAAAACCAAAGTCCCATGACCAATTCAAAATAGGTGGGATAATAGCTGTTATGGTCGCTATATTCTATTCGATAAGGCAATACATATGTGTAGCCGATGGATATATGATTCGAGGTAATGGCTCCTGAAGGAAAATTAATGTGATTGTAGGCTACATCCACAAACCCGTATTTACTCTTAACAGACATACCTGCATACCCACGGTACATTAACCCATTTCCGTCCGGGGCACCTGCACCTCCTCCTGAGGCTATAGATCCGCCTATTTGAGCGAATACCCATGGACGTAAATATTGATAAACACCTCCTGTAAATCCGAAGGCATAGAAACCACCATAATTACCCAAAATGGCACTTTGGGTCTCTAAACCCCCAGAGATCGAGGTTTTTGTCTTCGTATAATCCTTGACTAACTCAAAGCGCTGGGTCACCCACATCATATCATTAGAAGATTCCAACGGCTCAAACATAAGAGTCATGGAAGTCCCCTGACACATAGCGTATTGATGGGCTACAACGAAAAGTAGGAGTGCTAACCTGCGCATCAGAATTGGGTGTTAAAAGGGATATTAAAGGTCATGCCCAATTGCCACCCGTAGGTAGGAAATGCCTGAGAGGAATATACGTTGTAGATACCGCGAGCTGTAACATCCCAATAATCGTTTACAGGTATTTCAAAACCCGCATTGACAAAAGCTAGCGCGGCAGCGCCCCATAGGTTAATTCCACCGCCTGCTCCGGCGCCAACCTGCGTCTCGATAAACCAAATATTTGGCTGAAGGCGTAAGCCAAACAAACCTTCTGCATAGGCACCTCTGCCGTCTGTAAAGGCCCAGTAACTCTCCCCCCGAAGCTGGACCATACCTTTTCTGTACAGTCGAAAAGCTATGCCCAGGTTTGAGAAGCCATCTTCTCCGAGATACGTTCTGACCCCGTTTTCAATACTGAGATTCATCGGCGTGAAGCCGTTTTCATTTTGAGTACTGGTGAAATTAAAATCGGTACCCAAATGAAGGCCTGTGAAACTAAAATAGAATGGACCATCGATCCATTTGAGCACGCCGCTACTTAGGCCCATAAACTTTCCACGGTAATGCCATTGCAATTCCCCTTGAATTCCTGCAAGTACTCCTCCTCCGGCTGGTGCGCGTCCACCACCACCCGTTCCTAGGTTGATTTCTGCTAATGTTCGGAAGTTCCCAAAGTCGCTATAAATACCATAGCCACCGTACACATCCATATATCCTCCTAAATCCGTGACGGCCGCAGTGAGGTAGACGCTTTTATACATGTGGTCATCAAAAAGTCGACCACCGACACCGACAAACGCAGTGTTTCTATCGTGCTGATTCCAGATGGAATACATTGCGTTTGTGAATATCTGTGCTTCAACCAATGCATAAGGCGAACGACTAAAATCTTGAGATAAACTTAGGCTAACCATTGGGCTCCATCCTTGAATAATGCCGGTGCTGACGTAACTGTATTGACCACCAAGTCCAACATTAAATTGCCCGGTCGAGTAATCTAACATTACAGCGGTTGTTAAGAAGCCTCCTGAACCGTCATTGCTTTCAGCACCTCCCCCAGAAGTGAACATCAATTTTGGGTGGAGGTTGAGCGCATTAGTTATTGGAATTCTACTACCTGCTTGGTAACCAAAGGTGTAATAGCCTGCCCGGGTGCCGACAGCAGCGTTATTCAGACGTATACCTAGGTAATTTGGTCCACCATTGATGTGATAATTTGCAGCCGTCCCGATGAAGCCTATAGGACCTCTAGGCGCTTCCACCACTTGCAAGTAATCAAAATCAATACTAGTGGATTGCGAGAATCCCGTCAAAAATTCGCAGGCAAAAAACAGAATGAATAGCTTTGCTCGTATGAAGTTTCGAAGAATCATAAAGGTATTGGTCTTGCTTAGTTTAGTGAGCATTAAAGTTAATGCGCAAGAGGCTAGCGATTCCGCTGTTGTGGAAGAAATCGTTGTTTTCTCAACGAGAGGGATCAATCCTTCCGGTGCACGCTATCATTTAGACGGCTGTAGGTATCTGAAGAATGGACAAATAAAGGTGGATGAACGTCAAGCGCTTAACCGAGGACTTCTGCCTTGTTCGGTTTGTTTGCCAGATCGTGCGAGTGCTTTACCATTCTTACGGACTAAAAACACTGAATCTCGACCAAAAGCCTTTCGTAAATGTGTTTTTAAAACTAAGACCGGTGCGAAGTGTGAACGAGAAGCCCTACCCGACCACAGGTATTGTGAGTTGCACAAAAGCCGGGCAAACAAGCCCAAAGGAAGGCGCTAATACATTGATTAAAACCTAAACGAAAAAGCCCCGAGAGCGAAACTCTCGGGGCTTTCTTTCTGTTGGCGATCCGGACGAGACTCGAACTCGCGACCCCAAGCGTGACAGGCTTGTATTCTAACCAACTGAACTACCGGACCGTATTCTTGATTGGGTTGCAAATGTAATAGCGTTTTTGAAATCTACAACACCTTTGAGCAAAAAATAATCGTCTTTTTGAAACTTTCTGATTCTTTCGAAAAAAGCCCAATGTAGTTTCTTAGGTTTGAGGGAAATATGTTAGAATGAAAACAGCGGTAATTCTTGCGGGAGGAAAAGGGACTAGACTTGCAGAGGTTAGATCGGACGTACCCAAACCTATGATGCCTGTGTTAGGCAAGCCTCTTTTGGCTTACCAAATAGACTTACTCAAAGCGCATGGCTTTACTACGGTGTGGCTCATTGTAAATCACATGTACGAGCATATTGAATCTTATTTCTCAGACGGTAAAGACTTTGGGGTTGACATCAAGTATTACGTTGAAGAAAAGCCATTAGGCACAGTTGGCGGAGTGAAAGCTATTGAAGCACAGTTAAAAGAACCATTTCTGGTACTCTACGGCGATGTTTTAATGGATATGGATCTAAGTAGACTCGTGGCTTTCCATCAGAATAAGAATGCGGACGCCACATTAGTAGTGCATCCAAACGACCACCCATACGACAGCGACTTATTAGCCGTTGATAACGAAGGTCGGGTGACTGCCTTCTATGCAAAACCGCATCCAGAAGGTTTACGCTACAGAAACCTAGTGAATGCAGCAGCCTACGTTTTTGATCCTGTCGTGCTTGAACATTTGGAACCCGGGGTAAAAGCGGACTTTGGAAAAGACATCTTCCCTACCCTTCATTCAAAATTAAATGTGTTCGCCTACAATACGCCTGAATATCTAAAGGATATGGGTACACCGGACCGATTAGAAAAGGTTGAAGAGGCCCTAAAAAGCGGAAAGGTCGCTGCACGTAACCTAAATAACAAACAACGGTGTGTTTTCCTTGATCGCGATGGTGTTATTAATATCGATACAGACCTTATCGACCGACCGGAAGATCTAGAATTGTACCCGTATGCCGCTTCCAGCATCCGCAGACTAAATAAGATGGGCTTCTTAGTGGTCGTGGTGACCAATCAAAGTGTGATTGCCAGAGGACTTTGCACAATGGCTACGCTTGATGAAATCCATAAAAAGATGGAAACAGAATTAGGGCAAGATGGGGCTTTCGTTGAGGCGATCTACTATTGTCCACACCATCCGCACAGTGGGTATGAAGGTGAAATTAAAGAGTTTAAAGTTGAATGTAGTTGTCGCAAACCTAAGCCAGGTATGTTACTAGAAGCTGCGGACCGATTCAATATTGACTTAACGCAAAGTTACCTTGTAGGAGATAGTCCAAGGGATATCGAAGCCGGTGCTAATGCAGGAGTTGAAACCATTCGAGTAAAAACTGGTCACGGTTTAAAGCCGCATACTACAGTGCCTAAACACTACGTCGAAGATCTCGTATCTGCGGTCGACCTTATTGAGAATCAGTTTTTGAAGGCTTAGTTAAGCTATTAAAGTCCTTTTTGAATTGGACACCCACACCTTGTGTATAAGGACCTGTACTTTGGAGTAAAGGATCATTACGATTGCTTCTGTTGAACGCTTTAAGCACTACATTACCCTGCTTTGAGATGTCCAGTGTAACTTCCGTATCTCCAAGTAATAAAGTTGAGGCCTGCTCCTGTCCTATTGGCACGTCAAAAGACGATTGCAGCTTTAATTTTCCGTCAAAGAAATTTTTAGACACTCCAAGATTAAGATTATCGCCCTGGTTTCCAAAGTTGGTCAATGGGTTGGCGCCTGTGGTGTAATCAAAGTCGACAGTAACATACTGACCTATTCCCGCCGCCAACCAACTGCCAAACTCACTCACAAGGAGTTCAGAGGTGGTGTTACCGAGCGAAGACTCGAAATTTATACTCTCTTGAATGGCCAGATTTTGTTGGAAAAAATCGCCCAACATTAGGAGCGAAAATGCTTGATAGTGAAGCGCTTCCTCGTTTAAAAAATGACGATTTAGTTCTTGCTGGTAGGAAGCAGGACTTTCCGGTAATTCGAGGGCAAAATTTATTTCGGGAGAAAGTAGAGGACCCGACAGCGCAATAATTAGATCTACAGGAACTTTCTCATTATTGTAATTCGCGCTGGTTACTAATCCTGTGAGATCCGTTTGAACGCGGTATACGGCTTTTAAGTCAAGCTCGGCTTGATAGACATCGCCGCTCCATGATATGGTCCCCCCGGGTAAAAGTTGGAATTGCTTGTTAATGATGTTTTGAAGGGTGAAAAGGTAATCCCCTTCTTGAACAGTATAAACACCATAGAGCTCAACACTCTCATCTTCAAGAATTTTCAATCGCATTGAGCCGCTGCCTTGTGCACGAATTATATCTCCCAATACTTCGTCTAGAACCAATTCTATTCTAGCCTCTGGGGTTACTTCTATTCCCAAATCTGCACTAAAATAGTCCGTGACTCCTGTAAAAGTAGGCGGAACTACTGACGGCAATTCTGAATCTACAAATCGGATAAAACTTGGCAATTCCACGGCAGTTGGATTATCCATTGGAATTTTAAGCACGGTCCCTTCTTTTGTGGTGGCTTGAACATTCAGTTGCAATTGTTCTACAGGACCTACTAAATCCATCGTTCCCGCGGCGACAGCCCTACCGTAGAACATATCCTCAGCATTTCGCGGCTTATTCATCGCAAGCAAACTATCTGTAGACAAGTGAATATCTAGGCCGAATTCGCTCAACTGGCGATGCAATATGGAGCCCCATGCCAAAGCCTTGGTTTGGTCTATCCTTGAGACCAATCCAATTGAATCTAATTGGAATCCTTCATGAGTTATTGAAATTGAGGATTCTTCCACTACCGCGAATTGCGCGCCCAACAAAGGGATTTCAATCTCCCCTTGATGCCAGTACACCTCTCCTCTTGATTCCCAACTATTTAGTGGTCCATAAATCTGCAAACCACCTTCTAAGCTGCCCGCCAAACCGGCTATGGATTCATGAAAGAATGGGTTCAAAGAAGCTACATTTAAGGAAGCTAGATTAAGACTGATATCTAGATCGTCCATTAAGGTGTTGTAGTGGCCTCTAGTAGATAAATACGTCTTGGTGCCATCCAGTAACTGACCTTGAACATAAATGTCTGACCGTGAAAGGTCGTAACCAATTTGACCATCAAACGCACCGTATTCAATGCCGTTAAAGGTTAGACCAGTAATTGAAGTCTTCGCTGTCCAACGTAAAGAAGAGTCCTCAAGGAATTGAAGTTCTGCGGCGTAAGATCCACCTAAAACAGCTTCTGGGGTTCGAATTAAATAATTTAAAGGCCGTGCATTTAGTTCAGCAACAATGGTAGCCTTAGACGAAACTTCTTCATCGAAGGTAAACGTACCGTCTAAACCTAAAGCGCCGGCACCGCCTCCGAACTGCAAGCCTGCGACCTCTATGAAGTTGGAATTCCATGAAATATTCTTGGAAGTAACCAGTTTAAAGGTGTCTAAACCAATATTGAAAATGCCGTACTCAAAATCAGCACTGCCCGGTGTATACTTGAATGCACCAGTAAATTGACTTGGAATACTATCCTCTATTGCGCCTGATAAACGAACGCTACGGTTCTTTCCTATGCCGTGCGATTCTGCTTTAAGTCCATCGATAGTTATTTCATTCACACGTGCCTGGTCCATCGAAGCTAAGGCATCAAAATAGTCACCTTGGTGAAGTACCGTTACATCTAGGCCCGATAAGGTATAGTTGTCATAAGATCCGGAATGAACTGCCCCATCGAGCGACCAGGTTCGTCCTACATTATTGTAGTCCCATTTGAGTGTGCTTCCGGCTTCTACCGTTAAAGGCAAGTGTAATAGATCGGCCAACCAATTCACCTCACCCACCCTTAGATAACCTTCTAGTTTCGCTTTTGGCCAAACTTTCACAGAACCATCATCGTATGAAGAAGCTAGAATAACCTTAGCGACTTCAGGCAATAGTTGGAAATTCCAGTGACCTACGAGTCGACCATTGGCGACATCACTTTGTACTACTAGAGAACGGATGCCGTTTTCAAGACCGTGCTCTGCGAAGAATGAACGCAGGATTACAACATCATTTGGCCGTTGCAATACAACTTCATTGGCTGAAAAGTTACCCGTAGAATTTTCAAGATAATTAAGGCCAAATAAACCGCTAATGACCTGGCCAGTATCCAACGGATCAAATAAATCTAAACCCACCGCATGTACCTCTAGATCCATGATGTAATCGCCAACATCTCTCACCACAAAACCTTCCAGATCTAGAAGGGTGTCTAAACAAGATAGCCAAATAGAATCTTTTAAACCATTATGATGCAAGTCAAAGCTTAATCCTCTGCTTGTATGCGTGGAGAATTGGAGCTTAGGGAAAACTCCGGTGGCTACCCAGTTATTCTGAATCACCGCCGTAATATTGGGTTTCAATGCCGTTTTAAAAGTAAGCGCTTCAAGGTTCGTTAGCCCCGTTTCTGTAATGTATGCATTAACAAATGCCGCGGACTCTAAATCTTTGAAATTAAGAGTGTATTTCGCTGAATTTGAGCGAACTTTCGCATCGACGTTGACTATTTCTCCCTTTTCTAAAGTCCCTGTTATGTGCAGGTTGCGAGGAATAAAGTTCGTAGGTAGATTCTTAGGAAAATGCTTTTGAGCGCCCTCTAGGATGTTCGTAGTAATGGTAGCTGCAAGCCTAGTAGAAAGGGCACCCTGTAAGGTAGCCGCTCCTGAAATAGTTGCGTTGTTAAATGAGATAGTGCTTGATAACGAATCGAAATGGTATAACGAACATTGAACACCATAGTCCAGTGGTAGCTCATATTCTAACACTTCGGCGGGCAGCCATTTGTTCGTCTCATTAAAGCCCAAAGCACCGTTAAAGACTATTGCTTCACCAGTGCCTTCTATAGTGCCCTCGAGCCGACCAAAGCCAGCCGCATCAATATGAGCATATCCACGAACCGAATCATTACCTAATTCAATGCTTTGCATGGTCGCTAGCAACTGTAGAGTATCCCACACGGATCTCAACTGCAAGGACTCAATCTTGAGCCCCTGCTCAAAATGAAACCCGGTGCAGTTTATCGCTACTGATGGGAATGTCGTATCTCCTGTAAGTTGTAAATCGGGTAAAGTAATCTCACCAGCGGCTAAGGAGAAATTTGTATTCGAAGAACTACTTTGTCCTTCTTCCAATAACGATTCCAATGCCTTTAGATTTACTACTAAACGCTCACCTTTTATAGAGGTAGTCTTCCATCCGTTTGAAAAAGAGAGCTCCATTACTTCGATCTTTCGACTTGCAAGAAGAGTGTCTGTTGCTGTGTAGAGATGTAAGGGCCTTATGCCGAAAGAATTCGGAAAGATGTAATCAAAACCCTGAAAATCAGAAGACAACTGCATACGTTCAAGGTGCGGCTCCACATATCTATTCCAAATACTGCGTTGCACGGCAGTGGAATTAATAAAAAAAATCCCAGCTAAAATGACGGTCACCAATGAGACCAATAGGCTGATGCGGATATTTTTACCCAGCACACGTGATCTTTGCTGTATTTTTGACTCATTCATGCAAAACGCACCTTACATATTAGCAATCGAAAGTTCCTGCGACGATACGAGCGCCGCCGTCCTCATAGGTAATAAAGTATTATCTAATGAGGTTGCCTCTCAGGGAGTTCACGAAGCTTTTGGAGGAGTGGTTCCTGAATTGGCTTCAAGAGCACACCAACAGCACATCGTACCTGTAGTCGATCGCGCTCTAAAGGTAGCAAATATCAAACCTCACGAGCTACATGCCATAGCATTTACTAACGGACCTGGTCTATTAGGCAGTTTGCTGGTGGGCACCTCGTTTGCAAAAAGTATGGCCCTTGCCTTAAACATCCCTTTAATTCCCGTGCATCACATGCATGCGCACGTTTTAGCACATTTGATTGATGGTGCACACGAAACACCTATCTCCTTTCCATTTCTCTGTTTGACTGTCAGCGGTGGCCACACACAGATCGTGGAGGTTCAGTCGGTGAATTCAATGACAGTTTTAGGTGAAACCATTGATGATGCCGTCGGAGAAGCGTTCGACAAAGCTGCGAAAATATTAGGGCTGCCCTACCCCGGAGGTCCACACATTGATCGTTTAGCGAAACTAGGTAATCCAACTTTCATGTCTTTTAATAAGAGTGATCTGCCCGATTACAATTACAGTTTTTCCGGTATGAAAACGAGCTTTTTGTATGCACTTCAAAAGGAGATGAAACGGAATCCTAATTTTATCAAGGATCATTTAAATGATATCTGTGCAAGCTACCAAAGTGCGCTAATAAAGGTCCTAATGAAAAAGGTTGAGGCTGCTCAAAAATTTACCAATATTTCTAATTTCGCCATAGCGGGCGGTGTTAGCGCAAATAGTGGATTGCGAGAAGCGCTAACCGTGTGGGGAGCAAAAAATGATATTGCCATCTACCTTCCTCCCTTTCAATACACTACTGATAATGCTGCGATGATCGGAGTCGCTGGCTACTATCAATATTTAGATGGAGTAAATGCTCCGTTAAGTACTAGCGCTCAGGCTAAAATTAAATTTTAGTGAAGTTCGTTTTTGCTATTGTGTAGACCAATTAAGTGTCTTTTATTCGCGCCATGAAAAATAAAATTACGGTTGGAGCCACGGCTAAGGTCAACTTACCTGAATTAGGGGTATATAATCTGTCGGCCAGAGTAGACTCTGGAGCAGCAAGCTGTGCGATAAGTGCCTCTTATATAGATATATATGAGGATACTGACGGGCCAAAACTAGCCGTGATTCTCTTTGATCCAGACAATCAATTTTATACGGGTGATAAGCTGATTTTTGACGATTTTATCTTGCGGAACGTTCGAAATTCGTTCGGTTCAAAACAAGAACGTCCAATGATAGAAACTGAAATTGTGGTTAATAAAATGACCCACACTGTATTGATTGGTTTTTCGAACCGTTCAAAACTTACCTATGATATGCTCCTAGGTCGTAACTTACTTGAACTAGGCTTTATCGTCGACGTCACTAAATAATTTAAAATGAAATTAGCTATTCTAAGCGCCAACCCATCATTGTACAGCACAAATAGGCTGGTAGAAGCGGCACAGAAACGTGGACATGATGTCGATGTGATCAACCACAATCATTGTTATGTAGGTATGGAAACCAACAATAACAATGTGTATTTAGGCGATCATGAATTGGTTGATTACGATGCAATTATTCCGAGAATTGGCGCATCTGTAACCTTTTATGGAAGTTCTATTATCCGCCAATTCGAAGTTAAACACGTGTATACCACGCTTAGCTCACTGGCGCTTGTCCGAAGTCGGGACAAACTCCGTGCAACACAAGTGCTTGCTAAAAATGATATTGGCATTCCTAAAACCGTATTTGCGAAACAGCCGCGCGACGTTCAGAATCTGATCAAAACCGTAGGAGGTCCCCCGCTGATTGTCAAATTACTGGAGGGAACACAAGGATTAGGTGTGGTTCTGGCAGAAACAAAGACGGCAGCAAAAAGTGTGATTGAGGCATTTTATGGTCTTAACGCTAATATTCTAGTTCAAGAGTTTATTAAGGAAGCGGGTGGTTCAGACATCCGCGTAATCGTAGTTGGCGGGAAAGTTATTGCTGCTTATAAACGTCAGGGACAAGAAGGTGAATTCCGTTCTAACCTCCACCGCGGGGGCGAAGGTGTTAAAGTGACCTTAACTTCGAAAGAAAAAAAGACAGCTATTGCGGCCACCAAAGCATTAGGTTTGAATATCGCAGGTGTGGATATGTTACGAAGCGAGCGCGGTCCTCTCGTTCTGGAAGTGAACAGCTCGCCTGGTTTTGAAGGAGTTGAACGTGTTACAGGCGTTGATGTAGCGGACCAGATTATAGCCTTCGTAGAAAAGCAAATAGAAAGACCCATTGTGAAGACAAAGGATAAAGTTGGCGTTTAATTGCAACTCTTCTACGGACATATCGAAGCGGAGAGGTTTTACTTACATGAAAGTGAAATCAATCATTGTACACGTGTTTTGAGAAAAGGTGAAGGTGATACCATCCACTTTATAACTGGCGACGGAAACTTGTATCGCGGCGCTATAGAAACGGTGAATAAACGCTCCGTAGAAGGTTCTTATACAGTAGAGCAAGAGCAATGGGGTCAAGTTCCATATGAGTTAACAGTTGCCGTCGCACCTACAAAGAATATGGATCGATTTGAATGGTTCATTGAAAAGTCTATTGAACTAGGTGTTACACACATTATACCCTTACGGTGCGAGCGCAGCGAACGTAAAATCATAAAAGAAGAGCGACTATTTAAGGTCGCACTCAGTGCTACAAAGCAAAGTTTGAAAGGTAAGCTTCCTCAGATCAGCCCTCTTATTCCTTTCAAAGATTTCCTTCAATTGAACCTGGAAGGCACGCGCTGTATCGCTCATTGTGATGATAGTGAGCGAACCGCTTTTACGGAATTGGTTCCTAATCAAAAACTAGTCGTATTGATTGGGCCTGAAGGGGATTTTACCGCAGAAGAAGTTCTTGCTGCGAAAAATGCTGGATTTACACCCATTCATCTGGGGCAGAGCCGTCTTCGTACCGAAACTGCTGCTTTAACGGCGGTTTCGATGGTGTACGCGGCGCACCTTTAACTTCCTGGAAATTCAAATCTTGGTCGAACGGGTCTTTCCAATCGTCCCACGCTACCTCTTCGTGCGGAACAGGTTGGTCGCGCAATGCTTCTATAGGTTCAGTCTTACGATAATATAGTGCCAAAAGTAGTCCTACAATGGCTCCGCTCAGGTGTCCTTCCCAACTGATCGTGGGATCGTGTGGTAAGACGCCCCAAAGGAAGGAACCGTACAAGAAAACCATGAGCATACTCTGGGCAAGCAGCTTAACATGAAGTCGGAGTATACCGCTGAAAAATATAAAGCTAACTAAAGCATAAAGCCACGCACTTGCGCCGATATGGAAATTTGGTCTGCCTATAAACCAAAGACCTATGCCCGGCAATATGAACGCCAGTAACCAAACTCTATCAAATATTTTTGGAAATGAATAGCGTAGAAGCGTTCCAACGAAAAACAGACTGATTGCATTTGAAAAAAGGTGATTGAAATCCCCGTGAATGAGCGGAAATGTAAGAATATGCCAAACGCCGGAAAGTTGACCAGGATAGAGACCCAGCGAAGCGAAATTAGCCTGTAAGGCTTGCTCTAAACCAAAAACGAATGCCGTAAGGGCGACCCAAATGAGGGGCCATAAAAACAGCCCTTTGTGAATTCCATATTTAGACCAACCTGACATAGCGAAAAGATAGTTACTTTCGAGGAATGAAACCGCTTGCAGAACAGCTTCGACCCCAATCGTTAGACCAATATCTAGGCCAAGAACATCTTGTAGGTCAAAATGGCGCATTGCGAAAAAGTTTAGAAGTTGGAAGACTGCCATCCATAGTGCTTTGGGGTCCCCCTGGAGTGGGAAAAACTACTTTAGCATTGCTTTTAGCCAAGGAACTTGAAGCGCCGTTGTATCAGCTCAGTGCAGTTAGTGCAGGCGTTAAGGATGTAAGGGAAATATTAGCAACTGCAGAAAAGAAAAATTTATTTGACAATAAACGTCCCATTCTTTTCATAGACGAAATTCATAGGTTTAACAAGGGACAACAAGACAGTCTTTTACATGCTGTAGAACGGGGTTGGATTACATTAATTGGCGCTACGACGGAAAACCCATCCTTTGAAATCAATGCTGCCCTCCTATCGAGAATGCAAGTGTATGTATTGAATTCGCACTCGAAAGCGGATTTGACCATGATGATCGATCTCGCCAATGCGACAGAATACGCCACCCAAAAGGACCTTACGATCACTGCACACGACTTCTTGATTCGTCAGAGTATGGGCGATGCAAGGAAACTTTATAACCTTGTAGAGCTCTGTTTTCAACAAGGAAAACGCGGTGTCCCTATCGATGAGGAGTTTGCACAGAATGTCCTGAGCAATGCCCAGATTCGCTACGACAAAGGCGGCGATGAACATTACAACGTCATTTCAGCATTCATTAAATCTATTCGTGGTTCCGATCCGCAAGCTGCGGTATATTATCTCGCTCGAATGATTGAAGGCGGAGAAGATGTGAAATTTATTGCGCGCAGATTGATCATTTCGGCCGCAGAAGATGTTGGCCTAGCCAATCCAAACGCCTTGATGCTCGCCAATGAAACCTTTAGTGCTGTGGAGCGCGTTGGCTGGCCTGAAAGCAGAATTATCTTGAGCCAGTGCACCATCTATTTAGCCACTTCGCCAAAATCCAATAGCGCTTATACCGCCATTGGCAAGGCGCAGAAATTGGTTCAACAAACGGGGAATCTTGAAGTGCCTGACCATCTCAAAAATGCCTCAAGTGCTTTAGCGAAAGATTTGGGCCACGGAAAAAACTATTTATATCCTCACGATCATCCAGGAGGCTTTGTACCTCAAGAATATTTGCCAAAAGAGATTCAAGGTAGTGTGTTGTGGTCGCCGGCATCAAATGGTAAAGAGCAGCAGATCAGCGCCCAACAGAAGTCAATGTGGAAAGATAAATACGAGGGTTAACGCAAGAGAACCTCTGTGCGTCTGTTCAAGGCTCTCCCCGCGTCTGTATCGT
>ENA-OSIY01000677-OSIY01000677.1-marine-metagenome-genome-assembly--contig:-NODE-677-length-18792-cov-6.241571_pt1 | contig 18792 bp, 27 predicted proteins | sample MGYA00237884_ERZ534233 | MGnify/ENA primary metagenome ERZ534233 (study PRJEB26412, sample SAMN06343840) | marine metagenome | isolation source: estuarine water | place: USA: Columbia River Estuary... | reverse complement strand
GAAGACGGCATACGAGATTTCTGCCTGTCTCGTGGGCTCGGAGATGTGTATAAGAGACAGTTCTAGCATTTGATGATGTTGTTAAGAATTTTAACTTTGAGCAATTATTCATGATAGTATCTGAAGGAATTACTGTCAATCGCAAAAATAAAGATGAGGTATTTATTCCATTTGAGAGGTCACCTAAGATAGTCATAACTACCAACTATGTTATTCAGGGTGCTGGAGGTAGTCATGATCGTAGAAGACATGAGATTGAGTTTTTTCAGTACTTTAACTCTACTAACTCACCTCTTAAGCATTATGGAAAATTACTATTTGACCAATGGAGCACAGATGACTGGCTAAGATTTGATAATTACATGATTAAGAATTTACAGCTATACTTAAGAGAAGGACTTACTAAGTCAATAGGAATCAATGCTGATGCAAAAAGATTTATTCAAGCTACTAGCAAGGACTTTTATGACTTCATTAGTGAGAATGAACTTGTTAAAGATGTCATGTATTATAACAGCGAATTATTAAGCTCATTTGAGGTAGATTATAATTATAAAGACATGACTCCTCAACGTTTTTCTAAATGGCTACTTGAGTATGCTAAGCATAAAGGCTATAAAATTTCAAAAGATAAAAATCACAGAGGTAGATACATAATTTTTTCAGAACTATGACCAAAGAAAACAAAGCTAAACTCAAAGCATTAGAGCTTGAAACTAAAATAGCCAAGTATCCTAGCATGAATCCTAAGTACATTGGACTAACAGAGTGGACTGACAACTCAGCTAACAGTCTGACTAAGTCTATAATTTTCTACATCAATGCTACTGGCAATCAAGCTGAGAGGATAGGTAATCAAGGACAATACAGAGAAGGAAACAAGATTCAAGTAGGAACTGGTGAGATAGCCTACACAAAGCAGTTGCCCGGTAAGTGGACACCAGGTCAAGGTACTAAGGGCACAGCTGACATATCAGCTACTATCAAAGGCAAGTCAGTCAAGATAGAAGTAAAGTATGGTAAAGATAGACAGTCAGATGCACAGAAACAGTATCAACAAAAGATAGAGACAGCAAAAGGTATCTACTACATTGCTAGAGACTTTGACACATTTATTGAATGGTATAATACTATAGCAGAATGACACAAGAAGACTTAGATTTCATTAAGAACTTTCAAGCATGGAGAAGAGGTGCTGAAATACCACAACCACATCCTACTGAGATAGGGATAGCACTAGACAAAATGATAGCTTATTGTGAAATGTGTATGAAACTGAATGAAGATGCTGAAAATAGGAGATAAGATAAAAGATACAGAAGATAGTGACTGCTACTTTGTAGGTGACGTAGTGAAACTTAATAGATTTGGAGGAGTTGAATATTACAAAGTAACTCAAGTCATTTGGAATGGTGAAGACTATACAGATGATGATTACATTGGACAGATAATTGAGCCTAAATGGTGGTATATTCAATTATTTTTATTCTAAATAGTTGCATAACTAAATAAAATTATTACATTTGTAAACAATTAAATAAATATATATGCAAACAGAAGTAACCAAAGTGCCATTGTGGACTAAGATTCACAAGGCAAAAATGAGCATTGGCAAGGTTGTTAAGAACAGCACCAATCCTCACTTTAAAAAGAGCTATGCTGACATTAACGCATTGCTAGAAACAGTTGAGCCTATCCTACATGAGAATGGATTATTGCTCCTACAACCTATCCATGATAAGATTCTGAGCACTCAGATAATTGACATTGAGTCAGGTGAGATGATTGAGAGCTGGTTGACACTACCTGACAACATTGATCCACAAAAAATGATTAGTGCAACTACCTACTACAGAAGAGCTACACTTCAATCACTATTGAGCCTTCAAGCTGTAGATGATGATGGTAACTCAGTAGCAGCAGCCACTAAGCCAACGCTAACAGATGACAGATTCAAGGAAGCTCTTAAGTCTATCGAATCAGGCAAGTACACAGCAGAGAAATTAAAAGCAGATTTTAACCTAACCAAAACACAATTACAAGCACTATGAAATGGCATCCATCATCACTAGGTAAACTTATGACTGAGTCACGCACTAAGTCAGAAGTATTGAGTCAGACTACTAAATCTTATATCGCTAACAAGGCAAAAGAGGACTTCTTTGGCTACAATTCATTTGTATCTACAAAAGCAATGCAGAAAGGCACTGACTGGGAGCATGAGTCTATAGAGTTAGTCAATCAGATTAGAGATACATTCTATATCAAGAATGAAGAAACTATTGAAAATGACTGTCTGATTGGTACACCTGACATCATCTTAGAGAATTCAATCATTGATATCAAGACTTCATGGTCCTTAGAGACTTTTCCAGCTATAGCAGCAGAAGGAATCAATAAAGATTATGAATGGCAACTAAGAGGCTACATGATGCTATGTGATAAGCAATCAGCTGAGCTAATCTACTGTATGATTGATACAGATGACTTTCTACTATCTGACTGGGATAATAAAACTATTCACAAGGTATCTCACATTGACCCTAAGAAGAGAATCACAGTACTTCAGTATGAACGTAACATTTCAACAGAAGAAGCTATTAGAGAACGTCTTTTGGCTTGTACTGAGTATTACAATGAGTATTTTGTACAATTAAACTGTAAGTAATGGAAAAATCCTACTTCATTATTGAGTCAAGTCTAGAGAATCTCAAGTATGCTAGATACTCAGCTATTAAATTCAATAAACTAGGACATGACTATTGTATAATGCTCACAAAACATCATGATCAGCTAGACATCAGAAAGGTAAGTAAAGAAGAATTTAATAATTTAAACTTTAAGAAATGATTGAACTTAACAAAACTTACATCAACAAAACTAGGGAGCAGTTGGTGATGCCTATCTCAGATAGGGGAGGCATGGTTATTTATCAAGTGACAAAGAAGTCAACTGACAACCCTATCACAGAATTCAAGTGCACTACAGCACGATTTTTAAACCTATATAAATTAGAAAAATGACAGAGAAAGAATTTTATCAACAAGCAATGATTGCTGCAATGCAAGGCTTGTTATCAGCAATCGGAAATGGCTATGAAGCTGATTACGTACAACCTCATTCAACTGTAGCAGCTATGGCTGATGAGTATGCAAAAGCTCTAACAATAAGAGCAGAGATTGAAGTACAGAAAATGAGACTTGAGGTCCCATTCCCTGAGAAAGTAGTATAGAGGCTCGGCAAAAGCAAGTAATCAGGCTCTGGTAAGCCAACCCCTCCAAGTTAAACCTGGGAAGTTTAAAAGCTGTCGAAAGACTGAATAACAAGGAGGGGTTTTTAAAACTTACGGTGCAAGTTGAATTAATAGGATTGATTTAAAACCGTAGAAGTGGTGGCTTAATTGGTTAAAGCATCAGAGACTAATCTGAAAATGTAGGTTCGAATCCTGTCCACTTCACGAATTAATAAATAACCCCCGAAGCCTGATTTATCACGAATTGAGGGGGTTTAACAAGTAACAAGTAAAACAAATAATATGAATCAATTTAAATTAGAAGGAGCAATCATCAGTAAACTTCCTGCAAAACAAGTAACTGAAACATTTAGAGTGCAAGAGTTTATCCTTAAGGTAGGAGATGATAAGTACCCTCAAGAGGTGAAATTCCAATTAGTTAATGATAAGATATATCTACTAGATTTTATCCAGGTGAATGATACAGTAGAGCTTGTGTTTGAATTAAGAGGTAAAGCATACAAAGAAACTCATTACAATACATTGAATGTACTTGAGGTAAAATCTAAGCTATTCTAATGAAAGTAATTAAGTACATCATAGTAATGCTATGCATTTTAGCATTCTTTGTTCTGTTCTTCTATGGAATGTATACCTTCTTAGGCAAAACAGGAGTCACAATCGTCTCAATAATAATACTAATTTACTTTATCTATGGATTTGTCAAAGATGCATACTATCACTATCTTAACAGATAAAGACTTCTCAGTCAAAGAGTGGATGATAGAACAGACTAACGTCAGAATCACCAACAGATACAAGCAGACTCACATAGCTGAGGACATTGGAGTCAATGGCTCACAATTATCTAGGTTTCTGACTGGTAACACTGTTAAAGACTCATTCTATGAAAAATGGTTCAAGTGGTACATAAATCAAGGGAGTTAATAGCTCCCTTTATAAATATTAACTAACTTTACAACATGATAGCATACATAACACCATTAGTAGCTACCTGGTGGTTTACTAACTTTGAGCCTATTCAGAACTTTATTGATAGATTTATTCTACCTGACTGGCTACACACTGCTCTAGGATGCTGGAAGTGTATGTCATTTTGGACTGCACTCATCTACTCACAATCATTCACTGTGGCTTGTGCCACTTCACTAACAGCAGTATGCTTGAACAAACTGATATACAACTCATAGAGTCTATAATTAATCTACCTGAGAGTGAAATAATGACTAAGAGGTCACTTAATCAACTCAAACAGATTAAAGTAGCTCAGACTAAAGTTATTGATAAGGAATGCTTTTGCTCTACAGTTAGAAGGAAGGTGTGGTATAAGGACTTTTTATCCTGGTATGAAAAGAATGCTTGACCAATACATTCAAAAAAACTACACAGAGGTGCTCAAATACACAAAGCACTTCATTCAACGACTCAAAATTCCTAGCTCTATAGAAGCTGATGCTGTCATAAATAATGCTTACCTTCATTGTGTTAAGCTAGAGATAGATGAGGTCACAGAAGACAAAGCTAAGAGCTATCTACTCAACACTATCAAGTATGAGTTAATATGGACTCAAGGCTCAAGGACCAAGAAAGATGACATCTATAGATCACATGAGTATCTAGGTGACTCATTAGATGATCCATCTGACATTGAGCACAAAGTGAACTTAGAAGAGAGCTATAACTTTAAGAAAGCAATGGTAGAGATATACCGTAACTCTTTGGATGATAGAATAAAAAAGATTATCTTTGAAGCGTACTATGACAAAGGTCACTCAACACAAACAGCACTGGCTAAGTACTTTGACATCAACAGCACATCAGCATTCTTTCTAATCAAAGAAATAAAACAAAATATAAAAGAGATACAATATAGGTATAAAGACTAAAATTATGGAATACACAATTAAACCCGAATTTGTAGGTAAGACAGTGAAAATCTATGACAGATTTAAAGGCACTCAGACTATCGTAGTTGATAAACTTGACCTAAGTAAAGTGAAATACTATCAGACAATTGGACTTAAGCACATTTTTGAAGAGGTAGTGACTGCTACAGCTCCTGAGTCTACTGTTATTGAATACACAGCAGTTGAGGATGTACCAGTTAAAAAGAAACGCACTAAGAAATTTGTTGAGAGACTAGAAGAGGAGATGCATAAAAGAGATCAAGAGTTAATAAATTCAGCTGAAGGTAATGGCTAAGCACAAGTACATAGAGACTCCTGAGAAAATGTGGGAGTTATTTGTATCCTACAGAGATTGGTGCAAAGCTAATCCTAGATTCCAATACTCACTTTCTAATAAAACTGGAGAGGCTACTGCTATCCCATTAGAGAGACCATTGACGCAAGTTGGATTTAGAAGTTATGCTGCTGATAATGGATGTACAGTGACTGATTATTTTTCAAATAAAGAAGATAGATATAGTGATTATGCCACAATCTGTACACGCATAGAGGAAGCCATCCGACATGATCAGATTGAAGGTGGGATGACTGGCCAGTACAATGCATCCATAACTCAAAGATTAAATAACCTGACTGAGAGAGTTGATACTACCACAAAAGGTGAAGCTATCTCTGAGATAAAGGTTAATATTATTACTTCTAATAAAGAGTAATATATCTTAATAATAATAAATATAAGTACTACTAATAGTGGTATGATTTGTCTATGGCTAAAAAAAAACAAATAAAAAATAACTTAGTTAAAATAGCTTTTATTCATTTTGACTCAGAAGGTAAGATGACTCAATTAGAGGACTTAAAAAATATAAACTGGATTGAAAATGGAGCTAAACAGCACAGTAATATTCCAAAAGAATCACGAAGCACTAAATGACTCAAGTCATAGGTTTATCATCAATGAAGGTGGCTCAAGGTCATCAAAGACCTACTCACTTTGTCAGTTGATAATTGTCTATTGCTTACAGAATCCTAACAAGGTAGTATCAATCATTCGCAAAACTTTCCCAGCATTGAGAGCTACTGTGATGAGAGACTTCTTAGAAATAATGAAGAGCTTAGAAATCTATGACGTGGCTAGACACAATAAGTCTGAACACATCTACACCTTTGGCAATGGCTCAATAGTTGAATTCTTCTCAGTGGATGATGAGCAAAAGATTAGAGGTAGAAAGAGAGACTTAGCCTGGTGTAATGAAGCTAATGAGCTGTACTATGATGACTTCACTCAGCTCAACATGAGGACAGAAGGAAAGCTGATATTTGACTACAATCCATCTGAGTCTAATTCGTGGCTTTATGAGTTACCATCTGAAGAGTCAATCCTAATCAAGTCAACTTATAAAGACAATCCCTTCCTACCTGAGTCAATCAAGAGACAGATTGAAGACTTGAAGAGGACAGATGAGGCACAATATCAGATTTATGCACTAGGAGAGAAAGCTATCAGTAAGAGTAACATCTACAGCAATTGGTCCTTTGTTAAGCATAGGCCAGCTAAGTTTACTTCTTATGTGTATGGGCTTGACTTTGGTTATAATCACCCTACTGCATTGGTCAGAGTCTATTGGAGAGATAAAGACATCTACATTGAGCCAGTTATCTATGAGAGCTACTTAACAACTACTGACTTGATAGCAAGGATGGATCAGTTAGGGATTGAGAAGAGCATCAACATACTAGCCGATTACTCTCGGCCTGAGACAATAGCTGAAATTGATAGAGCTGGATATTACATTGAGAATGCTAACAAGGTAGTCAAGCAAGGAATAGATAACATTAAGACCTTTGGTGTATTCTGTGAAGACCATCCAGCTATCAAGAAAGAGTATGAGAATTACAAGTGGAAAAAAATAGGTGATACAATAACAGATGAGCCAGTCAAACTTTGGGATGATGCTATGGATGCAATTAGATACGCTGCAACATACATCAAGAAGGAGTACTTTACAGATGACAGCTACTTATCCTTCTAATTGAATTCTAATAAAAATACAATATAGGTATGGCACAAACAATCATAGCACAGCCTCAAGATTTCACTCCAGCTTATAATGAGTGCAAGTTTATTATTGACTCAACTAACAAGAATAAGTCAGGCTTCAGATACATCTTTGAGGTGTTTGACTCAGTTACGAATGATAGGATAGGATACTACAAGGCACTGCCTACATTTGGCACTGGTTATGGTGAGCAAGATTTATCTAAGCTATTGAGTAACAATGTGAGCTTTGACTTCAATCCTTCAATCACTACCTTCTATGACGCATCTAATAGCTACTTTGGCTATGATGTAAAATTTGGGGAGGAGTATATCTTTGATATGAGTTATACAGCATCTCTGACTGATAATAGTGGCAATGTTCGCATCACAGCAACGCATCCATTTCAAGTAGGTGATCAAGTAAATATAACTCAAGCGGATGGTGGAGTTGCTAATACTGGTGTTGAGGGACTTCACACTGTGACAGCTATTACTGGCACCACTAACTTCACAATCAATGCTTTATGGTCAGGAGTAACAGATGACACTATCAATGGTGTTGTTGAGTATGCTGATAAGAGAAAGACTATAGACTTAGACATAGAGTCAACACTAGATAAATTTGTCTTCAATGGCGTATACTCATGGCTTGAGTTCCCATATTGGGATGAGACTGACTATGAGCTTGATGGTACTACAAAGGAATGGTTAACAGATCAGCCTCAAGAATTCAGCTCAACACCTGGTCAAGATTTATGGCTTAACATGAGAGGCTTTGGAGTTGCACCAAGTGGTAAGGTATATTTTCAGAATGATAATGGAGATTTATTCTCTAAGGTAGTAGCTGGTACTCAGACAGTCAAAGGTGTGGCAGTTGGTCCTAATAATTATGGCTCATTGACATTGATTAGTGGCACAGCTCCATTAGTAAAGAATGACACTAAAAGCTATGAGGTATGGTATGTTGATGGTTCTTTACAGACTCAAAAATCAATCAAGTACAAGGTAAACATAGACAGAAGGATGTTAATCTCTGAAAGTCATATTGTGTTCTTAGATAGATTAGGCTCATGGAGTAGCTTTGCTTTTCAGCTTAAGGCATACGAGAGAGGCAACATCACTAGACAGACATACAACCAAGATGTACCTGGTAGTGTAGTAGATGGTCAATGGCAATATAAAAGTTATGAACAAGGTACTATCAACATCAACACTGAGGTAACTAAGCTCTATGACTTATCTACCAATTACATGACAGAAGCTGAGGGAGAATACTTCCAACAGTTACTAACATCACCACAGACTTATATCAAGAATGTACTTTATCACATCACAGAAGATGGAGCTGTATTATTTGACGAAACTGGCTGTATAATTCACGTACCTGAGAGCACTGAGTATGTTAGCTGTAATGTGACCACTAATAACTTTGAAGTTTACAAGCAACGAAACAAGAATCTAATCAAGCAATCTATTCAAGTAAGGATAGGCAACAACGACATAATCAATGGTTAAGATAGTACTATCAACTGGTGTGCTTGATGTATCAGAGAATCTTGCACTACCTATCACTTTCAGTATTGGTGACATTAGAGATTTATCATCTCGAAAAGGTACATTCTCAAAGACTGTGACTCTAGCTGGTACTAAGAACAATAATGATCTACTTGGCCACTATTATGATGTTAATATAGAAGCTGGTACATTCAATCTAAACACCTTAACAAAGTGTCAAGTCATTCAGAATGGTGTACCTATCTTAGATGAGGCACTATTGCAATTGGTTTCAGTTAGTAAGGTGCAGACTAACAATAGATTTGAGGATGAGGTAAGCTATGAGGTACTAATCAAAGATACTAGAGCAGAATTTTTCACAGCTATCACAAATGCTAACTTGACTGACTTAGACTTCTCTGACTTAGATCATGTGTTTAGCTCCACTAATATAGCAGCGTCATTCAGTCACACTGTAGCTGATGGTTATAAGTATGTTATGCCTTATATCAATAGCAATGACTACAATGCTAATGATTTTAAGCCAGCCATCTATGCTAAGACTTACTTTGATAGAATCTTTGCTGTAGCTGGATTCACATACACCTGGAATGAGTTAACATCAGTTCACTTTGATAAGTTGTTAATTCCTTACAATGGTGACACTAATAACCAAGATTATGCTGACTATAGAGTAGAGGCTACCAACACATGGACCACAAGCTATGTCCAACCTACTGGCTATAACAATACATTTGAGGAGCTTATTGACTCAGGATGGTCAGAGGTTACGGATGCACAGAATATCTTTGACTCCACTACTGGTGAGTATTCAACACCATTTAGCACTAATGCTTTGGCTGGCGAAAATTACTCCTATGGCTTGACTATTGGTGGAACTATAACATTAGAGAATAGTAGTGGAGTTAATGCATTACTTAGAGATGTCAGCCTTGTTTTTAGATACAATAGATATAGAGTATTTGCAAGGGTACAAGTAGGTGTTAACACAAATGCTATCATTGTGTATGGCTCAAGTCAAGTTGTTCAATATACAGCTAGCTCACCACTACCTAATGGCAACACTACTATCTTATCATTCTCAGACACCTTGACTATTCCAGCAGTAGTGAATGGTGTAATATTAGGTATATCATCAAGTGATATTCAAATTCTTGAGATAGGTGTTGAGGTGCAAAGTTTTGAAGACATTAACTGTACTATTCCATTATCTCCAATTAATGGAGGTCAGAATCAAACATGGAGAACAACTACTTTTCCTTACACTACTCTTTTACCAGTAAATGTAGTGCTTGACTTGATATCCATTAACATGGTGATTCTACCTAGCAATAACATTCAAGTAACTGGCTCAACACTTAACATCAATCAATACGTACCAAAAGAGATAAAACAGTCAGACTTCATTAAGTCTATCCTACAGATGTATAACTTGTATATTGAGCAAGATGTTAACAATCCTTACAATCTAATCTTAAGACATAGAGATGAGTACTATGACTCAGGTACTGAGAAGGACTGGTCAAAGAAATTAGCTAAGGATAAGGACCAGCAATTGATATTTCTTCCTGACTTGACTAACAAGAAGCTCAAGCTAACTTATGCTCCTGACACAGATGAGTTCAACACAATGTATGAACAAGCTACTAGTGAGATTTATGGTCAACTAGAGTATACCTTTGACAATGAATACGTGAAGGATGTATCTACTCAGGAGTTGATATTCTCACCAACACCAGTATTCTTGACATCATTTGGAGCTTATGTGCCAGCTATTATTGGAGCATCACCTAACACTAACATCCGCATCTTGTATGATGGTGGCTTGCAGTCATGTCAGCCATTTGACATCTTAGACTTTGGTACTACTGGAGAGTTTGGATTGACTGACTATCCAATGCTAGGACACTTTGACAATGCTTTGACTCCTAGCTTTGATATCAACTTTGGCACTAATGACTTTTACTTCTATGAGCCAATATCACTGACATCTAACAACCTATACAATCTATACTGGAGAAGAACAGTCAATCAGATTAATGTAGGAAAAATGTTGATAGCTTACTTTGACTTGACTGAGCTAGACATCCAATCACTTAAGCTGAATGATAAGATATACATTGATAACTCCTGGTGGAATATCAATAAGATACAAGATTATAATGGCAATCAAAGACAGCTCACTAAGGTAGAGCTAATTAGTATTGACACTGAGATAGACCTTGCACCATTTAAGACTGGCTTAGGTAGGCCATTTGGTGATGTAATGATAGGAGTAGGTGTAGATTCATTGGTAGGTAGAAATACTTTTAACAACAATGTCATCTTACCTGGTGCGAATGCTCAAGTCTTTGGCAAGGGCAATGTGGTCACAGCTGGCACAAAAGGAATCATAGTAGGTGATGGTCAGACATTGAGTGATGATGGTATGGTAGTCAACAACCTGACAGTAACTGGCACAATCAATGGAGCTGTGGTTGCACCATTTAAGAAATATGTGGCCTTACTTAATCAATCAGGGACAGCTGACCCTACAGCAATCATCTTAGAGAATACATTTAGTGAGATACCTACTTTCTCAAGAATTTCTACTGGTGTTTATAAGCTAGAATTGATTGACGCATTCACATTAGATAAGACATTTATAGTAAGTGGCTCAGCTGATGTTAGTGGTGGCTCAGGTGATTTTGCTACATTGATAGCTAGAAGATTTGACGAGGACACTATCACTCTTTATACTTATGATAATTTTACATCCTCAGACGCATTACTTGTTAACACATCAATAGAAATTAGAGTTTATGAATGAAGTTGAAATACCATTAAAGATAACTGGCATAGGTGCCATAAAAGCTGAGTTAAGAGAGTTAAAGGGTGCCATTGCTGATGCAACTGATCCAGAACAAATTGCCAAGTTATCACAAAGAGCTGGTGAGCTGAAAGATAAACTATCAGATGCAAATGAGGCTGTGAATAACTTTGCTACTGGCTCTAAGTTTGAACAAGTCAGTAACTCATTAGGTGGTATAAAAGACTCATTGCTATCATTAGACTTTGAAGAGGCACAACAGAAGGCTAAAGTCTTCGCAAGTGCATTAGGTAATGTGAATCCAAAAGAGATATCAGCTGGATTTAAAGCCTTCACTGGTGTTATTAAGACAATGGGTGGAGCATTTGTTAAGTTAGGAATCACAATATTAGCTAATCCTATATTCTTATTAGTGGCCGCTATTGTGGCTATAGTTGCAGCAGTTGTGATGGTTCTTAAATACTTTGGTGTTCTTGATGCTGTACTTAAGGCGTTGATGGCCCCAATAAATCTAATCATTGATGGATTTAAGGCTTTGACTGACATGTTAGGTTTCACAAGTTTTGCAGCAGAAGAGAATGCTGAGGTCGTTAAGAAGACTGAAGAGGCTAAGAGAGAGGCAATGAATGAAACCTTTGCCAACAGAAAGAAAGTGGCTGAGATGACTGCTACAATGAGCAGAGAAGAGATAGCAATGATGGAAGAGTTGACTGGTGTACAGATTGACACTTCTAAATCATCCTTTGATATTGAAGAGCAGAGATTACAGAATAACCAGGCATCACTTGAGGCACAGCTAGAATCATTACAAGCTATTGAAGACGCTGGTGGTGAACTTACAGAAGAGCAGATTAAGGATAGAGAGAAGCTCAAAGATGAGTATAAAAAGAATAATCAAGCAATAGAGGAGAACGAGAGAGCTAGAGCTAAGGCTATCATAGAAATCAATCAGAGACAAAATGACTTACTAATCAAGTCAAGAATGCGATTAATGGCTGATGAGAATGAAAGAGCTAAGGCACAGCTTAAACTTGATAAAGAGAAAGAGATTAAAGAGCTTAATATATTGATTAGAAATGCTAAGGTATTAGGTCAATCTACAAAAGGATTTGAAGAGGCTAAGTTAAACACCATAGCATTTTACGCTAATGAAGCTATTAAGATAGATACTAGAGTTGCTGATGAGGCTAAGAAGGCAGCTGAGAAGGAACGCAAAGAGAATGCTGATAGACAGAAAGCTAACTATGAGAACTATGTCAAGTCACTTGAGCAAAAGTTAAAAGCTACTAAGGACTCTAATAAGGTGTTAATATTAGCTACAGAAGAGGGAACTCAGTCAAGAGTAGATGCTGAGGTGAAAGCACTCCAGGTAGAGGTAGATTATATGGCTAAGAATGCTAAGGCATTTAAACTTAGTCAGGACCAATTGACTATCATTAGAGCTGAGACACTTAAACAACAAGAGAAGCTACAAGAAGACTATAATAAGAAGGTAAGTGACGCAACCAATAAAGAAAATCTAGCTAAGGCACAGAATGACTTATTAACTGCTAGTACAGATGAGGCTAAACTTGATGCTAAGATTAAACTATTAGAAGCTGAGGCTAAGGTTAAATTGCAGACTGAAGGGTTAACAGCTATTGAGATTAAGAATATCAATGACCAGTTAGCAGTTGACTTAGGAGTCGTAGAAAAGGCTAAGACTGATCTAGCTTTTGAGAAGACAAAGAAATTAATTGATGCTGAGAAGTTAAGAATTGAGACAGCTCTATCATTAGCAGCCTTTGAACTTGAGAGATTTAAAGGTAATAAAGATGAGGAGATAAGACTTAACAATGAATTCTTAGCTAAACAATTGGCTGTACTAGATGCACAAAAACTTGCTGAGCTTAATAATTTGAATCTATCAGAGACTGAGAAGGAAGCTATCAGAGAGAAGTTCAGACAAGCTAAAATCACAGCAGAAGAGGCTACAGCTAAAAAGATTGAAGAGATTGAAGAGGCTGCTCAAGCTAAGACTTTAAAGAATATCAATGAAGGCTTTGAGACTACTAAACAAGCACTAGGAGCTATCACCAATGTACAAGAAATTAGTACTAGAAATAAGTTGAAAAATGTTGAGAAAGGTAGTAAGCAAGAAGAGGCTATTCTTAAGCAACAATTTGAGCAACAAAAGAAAATGAATCTAGCAATGGCTGCAATCAATGGAGCACAAGCTATCTTAGCAATCTTATCAGTACCTGACTTCACTCTAGGTATTGCATCAGGTATAAGAATAGCCGCATCTATAGCAGCAACTGCAGCATCTATCTCAGCTATCTCAGCAACATCATTTGAGGGTGGGGGTAATGCTCCTACACCAGTGAGTGGTGGTACTTCACAGACTAATATAGGACCAATGGCTACACCTAACCTATTTGGCAACAATAACAATGCTAATAATGTTGGTGGAGAGAATCAAAATAGCAACCAATCAACACCTAATTTCACAGTCACAGCTGTAGTTAGTGAGACTGAAATGACATCAACACAGAATAGAGTTAACAGAATTCAAAGAAACGCAGAATTATGACCAGTTATCAAGCACTAATAAACAAGATTGAAGCATTTTACAACGATCACCTACAAGTTAAGAAAGTAGGTAGTGACTTCAATGAGCAACTTCCTAACTTTGCTACAAAAGATGAGAGGTATCCTTTGGTGTTTATCACTCCAATTGTGGCATCTACTACAATGGATGTGAACACTATCAGCTTAGAGGTGTATTGCTTAGATATTATCCAAAAGGACAGAGCTAACATCACAGTGATATTGTCAGACTGTCATCAGATATTGGTAGACTTAATCAACTATTTTAATTTTAGTAATGATTATTCCTTTGACATAGTAGGCTCACCATCAATCACTCCATTGAATAACCAACTACTAGACTATGCAGCGGGGTGGGTAATGACCTTAGATGTTGATATCAGTAATTGGACCAATTGTCAGGTGCCTCTTATAACTAATTTACCTGGTTGATACAATATAGATATGGCACGTAGACAGAAGATATCACAGATGAATCCGAAAGGAGCTAACCTACAAGCTACAGATTTGCTTGAGGTAAGTGTACTTACTGGAACTGGTTATGACACTTATTCCATAACTGGTCAAGAGATTATCAATGCTGGTGGCGGTGGTGGTAGTCAGGACTTGCAACAAGTTACTGATTTAGGAGCTACTACTACTAATTCAATCACAATAACTTCAGGAGTTAATGAAGCTACTACAGTTAGTGGAATAGATATTAAGACTGAGAATACACTTGCAGACACTCACGCAACATTAAGTGACACTGGTACACTTGCATTGAAGACTGGAGCTGAAGAAAGTGCTCTACAAAATACAGTAGTTACGAATCCTGGTGTTATCCTTGAATTTCCTGACAAAGCAACTGGTAGCTACACAATAGCAACTACAGCTGATATACCAAGTATCAGTGGATTTGTACCTTACACTGGTGCTACAGCTGATGTCAACTTAGGCACGTTTCATTTAGATGCTGCTAAAGGTACATTCACTCACAGTGGTAGTACAGATACTCTTACAGCTACTCACTCAAGTGGTAGTGGAATAGGTTTGTCAATCACTAAAGGTGGCAACAATGAAGGACTGAAAGTCAATAAGACATCAGGTAGTGGTAATGCTGCTACAATAATTGGTACATTAGAGGCTACTACATTAGTTAAGACTGGTGGAACGTCTAGTCAATACTTGATGGCAGATGGTAGTACCAATACATTAGATCAAGCTGGTATACTTTCATTGTTAGGTTGGTTTAAAACAACTGTTACAGCCAATACAACAATAACTGGAACAACTGGAGAGACAATTGTTAGCTCAACTCAAGTACCTACATTAAGCAATGGAAATATCTTTAAAATAAATACATTAAGATTTACAAAAGGTGCTCTTGCAGGTAGTACAATTAGAGCATATTTAAGCCCTAACAGTGCCAATCTTTCGGGTGCTGTTCAAATACTATCAACAGGTTCTGTTATTGTAGCAGGAACTAGATTAGCGACAATTAGTAGAGTGTTTGAGATTGAAGGTGGTAATATAAAAGGATTAAACGCATCTACTGGGGTACTCAATGACAATGGTACAAGTACAGTTGTAGCATTAGACGCTGCACTTCCTGCAGGAACTTTATATCTTATTGTAACAGTTACAAATTCTTTAACTACAGAATCAACTACACAAGAACTTTTAGACATTTCAAATTTCTAATATATGTACACAATTATAGATACTACAACTAATAGATTGCTTTTTGTGAAATTTGACAATGAAGTCTTAGAAGGTCAAGTGGCTATTGAGCAAATTTGCACAATTGAAAATCTTGAGCAAAAAGATATTTATTATAACTTTGAAACTAAACAATTTTATATCTAATGGCATACGCTAACAACGGAGAGTTTAATGTGCTCTATAAGACTAGGAGAAGGATGGCGAACATCCTTAAGAGGATACTTAGAAATGATATAGTAGATGGTCAAGGTACATTAGTAGAATCTATCAGAATCAATGCTAAAATCACCAGCTTTGAAAAACTAGAAATACAGATAGTGGCTATGTACTATTTTATCTTCTTGAATAATGGTGCTTTCTTATGGAATGGTGGAGTCATTACACCTAGAGACTATGTCAATCAGTTCACAAATGAGCTTAATAACTCAGGAATAACAGCTGAGATATACTCTCAGTACACAGAATGGTTAACAAAGCGTTATCCTATGTTAAAAGTTGCTGAGATACTTGAAAAGAATCAGAGAATTACATACACATTTGAGGCTCTTGATCCACCTGAAGGATTTAAAGTAGGTTATCCTTTAGATGTTTAATTCTTTTTTCATAGCTAACATATTGAAGGTCATGATTAAAGGTAGATTTGTGACCTCTTCAAACTTAGTTAGGTCTTCATTACATAAGCTGTAGATTAGTCTTTCCCATCCCCATTTTAACTGACTCTTTTCTTTTTGTATTTCTTTGGCCTCTTCACTATTGGTAGGTCTTACCTCATCATCAGCATCAGCAGTATTGTCATGAAATAAATTGCCATAGGTATCCATGAAGTTTTCTCTGAAAGATATAAACTCAGGAATAATTCCATAGATGTCATTGATGCAATAGTCTTCAAAGAGCTCATACCTAACTCTAGGAGAGAAGTTATAAGGCTCAAAGACAGTAACACCCCATTGATCAACTGACTTTTGTCTATAGAGAATAGATGCAATGTGACCAATGTTTTGATTATAGTCCTTTGAGAAGTAGTGCTCAAGGTCAATGTATTCACCAACTGTCAATTTATCTAGTGACTTGAAGTGGTAGTCATCTAGTTGGTGCTTGTATTGTTTAGATGGCTCAGAGTTCACGAATTTAATCTGACTAATCATAGCAGTCACCTCTTCAATGTCAAGGTCTTCAAGCTCTTCTGAACTGACATCAGCTAAAATAGCAAGTATCTCAATCTCTCTATTAAAGACCTCAGGTATAGTGTACAGCTCTCTAATCTCTTTGAACTGCAATACATCTATCTCACTCCAAGATTTCGGTAGGTGCATCCTTAGGTATGTGTTTAGATAACTTCTGACCAATCTCTACTAGGTATGGCACAGCTAACTCAGCTTTCAATTCTCTGATTAACTTAGCTTTCAGCTTAATGTGTGCATCTGAATAGTGCTCTACCTTAGTCAAGTCAGTACGCTTGAATAAAACAGCTAATAACTCAGAAATGTAGCCTTTATGTTTTGAGTGCATAATCTTCTCAATGTGCTTAGTGTCTTTTACTGAGAGCTTAAATTTATCCTCAAATGCAGTATAAGTGTAGCCATCTATCTCAAGTGTGTTCACTAGCTCAGGCTTTGATTGAATGTCATTGAAATTTCTTACAATTTCTTTAAACTCTTCAATCTCTACATTGTCCCATTCAATAGTTGGTACTCCTAAGAATTCAAACACTTGAAGGTGCTTGTCAATAGCATCTAGATCAGTGTTAGCGTGAATAGTGGTGATTGTTTCAAATTGCTGTACCGTTAACTCATTCAATTGGTTAGGTACTTCAATGCCTAATATTGTTACCATAGATTTTAATTTTTAACAAATATAACAACTTTTACAATATAGGCATGGATAGACCAGTCTATAAGATAACAATTGAGGATGAGTATGCTGATGGTGAAAACTTAGGTATAGAAATGATTGCATTTACATCTAAACCAGCAATAAAGGTTAAAGGTATGGCTTTCAATTCTCATGTGTTATGGCATTCATTTGACTCAGTTAAAATGAGAGTTGTTGCACCAGCAATGATACCTATGAATATCTATAGAATGGATGAGGATGGTGAAGAGTATGACGCACAATTCTCAGCTGAGGTGATTGAGCAGATACATTCTAAGTTCATGCAGAATCTAAAGAATAAAGACATCTTTAATCTTGAGCATGACGCTACTGAAAAGGTACCAGCTTACATCCTAGAGGCTTGGATAGTTGATAGTCCAAAGACAGACAAAGCATTCACTACTTATGGTATTGATGTACCTAAGGGAACATTGATGCTAACAAGTCAAGTGACAGATAGAGCTTACTATGATGAGCTTGTAGAGTCAGGTCAAGTAGGCTATTCTATAGAAGGCTTTTTAGGTATGAAATTATCGGAACAATTAAAATTAAATACTATGAAATTACCTGATGGAGAACATCTAATCGAGGATAAAATCTATGTTGTAAAAGACGGAGAAGTTATTGAGATTAAAGATGTCCCTACAGAGATGGAAGCTGAGTTATCAGCAGACCCAGCTGTAGAAGAAGAAGTGGCTGATGCTGAGGCTCAAGCTACAGAAGAAGCTGAAACAGAAGAAGTAGCTATGGCTATTGATCCAGCTGTAGATGCTGAGGCTATTATTGCTATTGTGAGACCTTTATTAGAGGAGAACATGAACTCAGTTATCTCTATGATTGCTGGTTTAAAAAATCAGATTGAAGAATCTATAGCAGTTGATACTGAAGAAGAAGTAGCTAGTGTTGCATTAACTGCACACGAAAAGTTTAAAGAATTTGTAAAATTTTCAAAATCAAAATAAAATGACACGTAACCTAAAATTCGACCTAGACATCGAAACAAATGCACTTTTGTGTGCAAACCCAGATGAGTTTTATTCAAAAGCATACTTATCAAGTCCTGACATTGCTAACAACTTCAGAACTTTACCAGGTATCAAGT
>ENA-OSIY01000675-OSIY01000675.1-marine-metagenome-genome-assembly--contig:-NODE-675-length-18810-cov-6.255218_pt1 | contig 18810 bp, 14 predicted proteins | sample MGYA00237884_ERZ534233 | MGnify/ENA primary metagenome ERZ534233 (study PRJEB26412, sample SAMN06343840) | marine metagenome | isolation source: estuarine water | place: USA: Columbia River Estuary... | reverse complement strand
TCCATCATCTGTATTAGCTAAAGGGTTAAAGTTTATTGCTAATGAGTCTGTACATCCATATAAGTAAGGAATGCACGATCCATCATCTGTATTAGCAAGTGGGTCAAAATTTAAAGCGGTAGAGTCTGTACAACCATACATAAAAGGTATACAACTTCCGTTATCTGTATTCGCAGTTGCGTCATAATTCCACATTGTATTATCCATACATCCATATACTGGTGGAGGCGGAGCGCAATCTTCTAACGTAAAGCCATGAAAAGCGCTAAAGCCAAAGTTAGCAGAGTCTGGTTGAACTAAAGTATCGCCGCAATGAACTACATAGTAAGATCCGTCTTGTCCGCCCCATAAACTACCTTGAACTCCATCACCATATTGATCTGCTATGTTAAATATATATTCATTGTTTGGTTGATATGTTTTATAAAGAGTTGCTTGTAATCTATTTGGTTGTCCATTGGTTGTTACTCCTGTTATTGTTTCCCAATTAAATAAGTTTTTATTATTATTTGAAAATCTTTAGATAATATATCAACTGTATATACCGAACTATTTACTGATTTTATTTCTACTTTTTTTAAATCAGTTATTGCCGCCTTAATAAACGAAACGGGACTACCCATTAAGTTATTTTTTAAAGTTTGAAATTGATGGGGCATTGGTTCTACTACCCAACAATGTTTTGGTTTTTTAGAAAGAATTGAGTATGTAAAAGGACCTACTGATGCGCCAATATCAACAACAATGTCTCCTTCTTCTACAGGAAATAGTCTTTCATATTCATTGTGGTCTGTAAGTTCTGTTGTGTTTTGTGTTTTGAATGATGTGGAGACATTTCCCCAATCAAATCTTGAAAAATCAACCATAACTATTATTTTAATCTTATAAATTAATTATCTGATGTATCTTGGTGTCTAGTTTTTTAAAGTCATCACCACGAGTAAGCAATATACAATTGCGATAGTCATTCCAATCAACCATATATCTACTGTCCATGATCCCACCATTTAGTGATTTAATCAAGGCATTTAAAGCATTAATTGTGTATAAAGTATTACTTTCTTTTTTTCTATGTAATAATATAGTACCAGGGAGTATATCGTCCGTAATATTAAATGAATCTACGTTGTAGGTACACACATATTCTTCTGTTGATGGTACATGAAGCACAAATATTTTATTAAATAAAATTTGATACTTATTTTTTACATCTTCGAGAATAGATGGGAGGTTTTCCTGCGTAGTAAAGGTACAAAATAACTTATTTGCCAAATCTTCAAAGTTTAGTCTATTATCCATAAATATTGCGATTAGTTTAAAGAATTGTAATGGTCGCCTGTTTTCATTTTTATAGGAAAACCACCCAACTCAAGTATGTTTTTAATGTTAGTTAATAATTTTTTATCATCTTTACGAGACACGTCGAATAAAAATGAATCGTAGGTATATAGAACTAGTTTTGTTTGTTTATTCTTCAATAATTCAAATATTGAAACTAGGGTTTTGACATTGTAATATGTTTCATAAGACTGAATTAAGTAACTTAATATCTTATTTTTGGTTGGGTTTTCAATACTAGCTTTAGGTATTAATTTACTTTCAGCTAACGTCAAATAACCACTAGTATTAAATTGTTTCCATTTGTGTTCTAAATAATTACTTAATTTAGCAAAGAACGGATATTCTTTATATTCTTCTCTAATACCACCATATAAGTTTTGAAACATTACTTCTTTTGATATTTCATCGTATGGATTACTCTCGAACGTGTAATCGATTAATTTTGCGATAATACGCGGGTGATAAGCGCTATAATCGAATTCAACCAAATAATCGTTTACTGGTGTGAATGTTTCACGAGCGCCGTTATCTTTGTTTAAAGCGCTGAAGTTGACATTATTAAATGCGTTGGTTGGGCGAGTGGTTTGATTATATAAGTTAAAATACCCGTATATACGACCATCAGATACTGAATATTCTGCCCAGTTAAATTCAAAATGTTTTTTAAGTAATTTATCATCAAATCCAACTCCTGATTTCTCAATATTATAAAATACATCAGTATAGTCGTCATTAAGAAACTTGTTAGGTTCTGATCCTAAGTATGAAGAAATGTGATTAAATATGTTTTCTTGTTTTTCATAATGTTTAGAAATAGGAACAATGCTGTTAATATTTTTTATATGAAAAAACTTATTATAAAAATAGTCATGTAAAGTAGTATTAAATGATTCTTCTTTAAGTGCTTCAGGTAGCATAAAATTAATATCAATAATAGGTAATTCATCTCCTATAAGATATTTAGTTGCCTTTTTATCCAATGTATAGATACGTTCATGACGTTTAGTAATATACTCTAGTACCGATTTAAGAGATAGTTTAAATGCTTCACTATGGTTAATAGTAAATAAATAACCTTTTGAGGTAGGACATTTATAATATACTAAACATACTTCACTTAATTTAGGATGAAAATTATCATTAAGTGGAATAATATTAATAAAGCAATTTGTACAGTCCGTATGTAATCGTGATAACTGATCTTCAGTTTCGATGATATAAAACATAACCTTTTTTATTTCCACAAATGTAATACTAATTTCTTAGATTACCAAATTTATCTTCCAACAAATGAAGCTAAGTTTTGAGTTCTTAATTGTTGTAATGTTTTATCTAATAAAAGAGCAATTGAACCTGCTACTGTTGTGTTTATAGGTTTTAATAAAGAATCTTTACTTTGGGTAGATGTAGCACCATCAAAAATATCTCCATTACCTCTTACATGATAATAACCAATATATTCTTTGTCATTTGCTCTATAAGACAATTCATTACCACTGGTATATTGACCAGAAATGGCTTCTAAAGATTCTAAAACAGCAAATTGAGTTAAATTTGAAAAAAATTTTTCAATACTAGGAAAATTTACTGATTTTGTTTTAAGTATTCTTTTATTAGTATCAATAATTCCTGCTCGAGGATAATCTTTATTTTCTTTATTATCGTATAACGGACCAGTTATTTGCCAAAATAATGAAGTAACGTTCCATATCAGATAATTATAAATTCCTTTTTTATATACTAAATCATTATATGTTGGTTGATCTATCTCGATGAATATTGAGTTAGCAGAATTTCTTCGTTTAGCAACGTATCGAGTAAGATATCCTTGTTTATAATCTTGAGGAGTAGGTTTAGGAAAAAAAGTTGGAGGATCTTTTAAAGTTCCAATCACACTATTATCTCCACCAGCACGTGTTTTAGAAAATAAAGTATATGCTACATTATTTGTGCTTGTTGGTATTTGTGTATTTGGAGAAATATCACTAATTGGTTCTAATGATTCTGAAGGACCAACCATTGGATTTTTTCCAGTTTTTGCTTTTCCATTATACGTTTCATAGTAATATCCCACATATGGTTTTTTATCACCAGCTGTTACAAATGTATCACCATTGGTGTATTTGTTATCTATTACTCTATTTTTTGGAAAATATTTTGCCATTATCCTAAATATTTTTCTATTTGTGCTTTATAAGCTGCTAACATAGAAGTAGGGATATCAAAGTGACTAACTGTTATTTTATTTATTCCTACTGTACCGGTTCCTGCATCTATTAAATTTTTAATAGCTCCAAACAATTGTCCTTTTGAATCAACACCACCATAATAACTTTCACCAACCCAAACACTAGGATTATAATACAAGTATTGGGCTGTTCCTCCTCTACTTTTAATAGAATTAACTGCTTTTACTAAAGCTGGTGATGGTACTGGGTCCATCATAATAAAGTTTCTAAGTTCTTTTCCTGAGCTTGCTAAGGCTGATAATACACTAGCACTATTATTTCCACTTCCAGAATAAATACCTATATTTAAAGTTCTTTGAGTTAAACCTGCTTTTGTTAATAAAGCTTCATATTCTTTTTTGACACTTGAATATGGAGTAGTCCATGTTGTTGGGAATACTAAAACATATCTATCAAACCAATCAGGAGCAGCGGCTGCTACTTTTTGTGGCATGTAATCTCTACCTACTTTTCCACCAACGTCAACACCCGGATAAAATATAAACACATCCACCGCTTTACTATTACCTAGCGCTTTTTCTACTACACCAGTATTTTTAGGTAAGAAAGTATAAGTATTAGCAGTTATATTTTTACCACTATTAGGTACTGATATTTTTGATAATTTTTCTGCTTCTTTCTTTTGTGCAGTTGGATCTAAAGTCTCTGCAGGAGCAGTTGGTGGTGGGGTAGGAGTAACATACTTAACAGAATTAATATTAGTATTTAGTAGTTTTACTTTTGCATCAAAAGATTTAGGTAAATATAAACTTTGTCCTGAAATTGAAGTCATCCATTTATTATTTTCAATAGAATTTTCTATTTTTCTAACAATAAATCCGAATTTTGTTTTGCTACTAGAGTCTGTTTGATATGATAAAGGTAAACGTTCTGGAGGGATAACAAATGATTGATTTACTAATATACCAGATATTCCATCCATTTTTATAGTCATTTCTAAAGGAATCAAACCAGTAGCAGCAGTTTCCTCACTATTTGCTTTTAATGCTGTTAATTTTTCTTTTAATGTTTTACTTGCAGCAGCAACATCTTCTTCACTGTATTTAAATAATTGATAAATACCTTTTATATGACGGGATAATTGATCATCTGGAGATTCTGATTGTCCTACTGTATCTGCTGTAGGTTGTTCTATTTTTGCTTCTGGAGTAGTAGGAGGATCAGTTGAATCTACTTTTGCAGGCATAATTCTATCCTTTACGTTTTCATTCCATATACCAATAGCACTAGCATCGGTTGATGCCATTTTATTTTTTCCTTCTGTTGCTTGTGCTGATATAATCAACATAGAAGCGATTTTAGGGGTAAGTTTAGATTGAAAACTATAACTTTGAACTAATGACTGTAATCCTAAAACATCTATAACAGCAGGTGCAATTGCCCCTGTATTATCTTCAACTCTTTGTTCATCTGTTAATTGGATGCACATAGATTCATCACTAAATGCTACTCTAAACTCATTTAACCCGCCTAAAGAGTTATTAATATCTCCTAACATTTCACTTAAAAACTTATCTAATTTAACCTCTTTTTTATCATTATCTGAACCGGCTAATGAATCTAGTTTATCTACAATATATTCTATATTTAATAAAACATTCATTAAAAAAGCAGAATTTCCAGTATTAAAAAATCCTAAATTAGCTGATTGAATTTTTGCACTTAATAAATCAGCTGCAGGATCATATACGTTATCTGCATTAATTTGTGATTTTGTATTTTGAAGAATTGGTTTTTTATTATTACCAGTAACTGTTCCTCCAAACAAAACATCATTTAATTTTCCATTATCTGCTATATTAATTAAACACACATTTGGATCTACTGATACTGCATATGGTTGGGCAAAACAAAGATTTGTTTTATTATTGAAATCCAAATAAGGAAAAGGAGATGTTTTTTTTCCTTCCTCCTCCCCTTTTGATGAATTATATAACATTCCTGAGCTTTGAAGTATTGCTAAAAAATACCCAAAAGGAATATACACTTTAGGAAGTTGATCTTTAGTGGTTGCTGCAGAATGAGCTCCATCTTGTTTTGGATTAGAGATAAAAGCAATTGTAAAATATCTAAATAAATCTCCAGTTATATAAGGAACATCTTTAGCGGCATCAATGTTTGAAATTAAAAATGAATTATTACCTTTAAGAGCATATCTGTCTCCAGTAAGACTACCCCCCGAAAGATTTAAAAACTCATATGATGAATTTGATTTAAAAATGTTTGTAGTTAATGTTGGGGTTGTTGTTGTTCTTATAGCCCCCTCCCCACCATTACCATCGGCAGGATTAGTAACCTGTTGAGTAGTTAAAGCATTTTCATACAATGAATAAAGATGTCTGTGTAATGTAGAATTATTTCTTGAAGCAATAACTCCTGGGAGTAGTTGTTTTTCTAATGATTGTGCTGCTTGCACGCCTTGCACGCCTGCGTCTGCAGGTGGTGGTGTAGTTCCATCTACTGGTGCCGGGTCTTGGGCTACTACTTCTGCTTTTTTATTCGCAAATTCTTGGTATATAGGAAGTTTTGATGGGTTTAAAGTAGTATTTATATTTGAAGTTGAATAATTAATAGTTAAAGATTCAACAACTGAACCAGGACCCATTATTTTTAAATCAATATCATAACTACCATCATTATTGCTAGTCCAAGAATAATTAATTACTGTTCCAAATAAAGCATCATAGTTTCCACAAGTTAATTTTCTAAGTTTAGTAATTTCTTGTGTTAAATTTTCTTTACTTTTTAAATTAAATGCATCTAAAATCTTTATATTTGTTTCAAGTTTTCCCTCATTATTAATATAAGGAATATGTCCAAATTCTATTACGCATGAGTATCCTAAATGACAATATAAGGTTTCAATAATATTAAATTGTTCAATATCATACGCCCTGATTTTTACATTTGCTGTTTTCATAGCACCATAAGGGCCATCCGCAGTAATACTAAATGAAGTTACTCCGGGCATTGGTTTTAAACCCATTCCAAAGGCATCACCATTTTTAAATCCTACTCCGTATGCTTTATCAAGCCCAACTCCACTTCTTAAGTTAGAACCAGCATTTGTGTTTGAATCAGCATTAATAACACCTCCTTGAAGAACATACTTTTTTGCTAATCCATCTCCAGCGCCATATTTTTTTGCTACTATAGTATCTGGTTTTATATCTATGTTAGAAGTAATTCTTAACCATCCATTTCTATTAGTAAGCCATAGTAAATCAGCATTAGTTCTTGTAGCTCCATTTGCTCCATTACTAAGAAGCTCTGTTCTTTTTTTTAGTTGATCTACAACATATGGAAAAAAACTTTTTCCTATTATGTTAGTATAGTTTTGCATATTATAACGAAGTTGAATTTACTCTATTAAATTCGGCAAGTGCTAAACTTAAATTAGCTGGTATTCTTAATTGAACACCATCTCCAATAAAAATTGAATCACCAGGTAAATCATTAGCCATGGCAAGAACCCACCATAAAGTAGAATCACCATAAAAATCATTCGCTATTAAATCTAAACGATCTGTTCCTTTTGTAATTATATAGGTATCTTGTTCTGTAACTGTAATATTTGGATAATAAGTGGGAATATAATACTGTGTCCCTACAGGCTTTGCTGTTTTTGATTTATCATCACTTATTGATGTTTTTGTAATTGGTATAAAAAGATATCTATCTGACATAATTTATTTTATTGCTGCTACTTCTCCTAAGAATTTATTATTTTTAGAAGGTCTAGTTATTAAAGCTACACCTGCACCTCTTCTTGGTAATATACTCATTATAGGTGTAAATGCCAAACTTATTTTTAGCATATGAGGTAATTCATACATATCCAAATCACTGCCTCCTTCTGGTTCATTCATTGCTATTTCCCAAGCAACATCATCTGGGATAGTAATATTAACTGATTTTAAAATTCCTGGACATCTATATAAATAATCTCCAAAAGTTAATAAAGTAATATTACCTCTCATTAGTCCTGAAGAGTTATAATCTGGGTAACATAATGAAGCTAAGTAATTGGCTTTTTGATAAATACGTTTCATTTCAGGTCTTGATAAAGCAGGTAATGAAAAACTCATTGCTACTTCTCTTGTAAAACCTTGATAATTATAAAAAGTATCACCTCTACCAGTATATTGAAATCCACTCCAGTTAGCAGAATGATTATCTGAAAATCCATCTACGTATGAACGAAGATGTATTTTTGTTGTATTTACAGGGTTATTATTATCTATTGCTTCTATACAAAATTTTACTAAATCTCTAGCTGAACCAGCTCCAGGTAGTAAATCAGTACTCAAAGGAGTCATTGTTACTTTATCTTGTGTAGCTGAATTTACATTTGTTATTTTAGAGCGATCAAAAATGGTTAAACCAGAATCGGCAACACCTATTCTTTTTTGTATATTAACTTCGGGATAATCATAGCTATATAAACTATTTTTTCCTATATCATTATTAAGTAATATTTTTCTAAAATCTTGAGGAATATTACCTCTTGAATTTTGAGCAATTGCTCCTCTTGATTTTATTAAATTATAAGTAAAAGTATATCCAGCAGGACTAGAAAAATTAGGATCATTTGCATTAGCTAAAATTTCAGCACTTTGACTTTGTTGTAAATCAGAAGAACCATTTAATAAATTGTATAAACTAAAAGCAGTTTGTTGGTTTGGAAATTTACCAAAATCACTAGAAACAATGTTTGTGTTATAAGTAAAATCTGGTTGAGAACGAACTTGTACTGAACCCGTACCATAAAAAATAGTTGGGTATCTATTAGTACCTGAAAAGTCGTTTTTGGCTACATATACTTGTTGACGAGCAAAGTTAGCTATTGGATTGTTATTTGCATCAAATCCATTTTCTATTTTTATGTTTTTTAATTCTACTTTTAAAGCTTCAGTTGCCTTAATATAATAATTGTAATTATAAACTGGTTTGTTATTACTAAAAGTAGAAAAATCAATTGAATGAGTACTTGTTGGAATAAGACCGTATGTTGTAATACTTCCTGTTTGTTGTCCTCTATTATTTAATGAATTAACACCATCTATATATCCAACAGTAGATTGTACTAAAGGTAATTGCCTACTTTGAGATAAATAAAGATTTGTTGCCTTTATATATTGGCTATAATTTAAAGGTATTATTGATTTTCCATCATGTTTTTTGCTTGATACTATAGCGGCATCTGTTGGTGTAGTGTTGCTTATTCTTGGAATTAAAGTATCACCTAAACCATAGAGAGAACCAGGACCATTATTATATTTAAATAAATTAAATTGAGATGTAGCATCTATACCTAATTTTTTATAACTATCTGGATTAACAGATGGATATCCATTAGGTACTATTTTAGTATTATATAAGGCTAATAATCTATTACTAGCTCCTGTATTCAGTATGTTTTGTTGATTAACAACAAACGCATATTTTAATTGTTCATTAGTCTTTGGGGAAACTCCTGGTCTATCAAAATGTAGACCACTTCCTTGAACTCCTACTTGAGCTAATGTGTTAGTTGGAAGATAAACTTGTGTATAAGGAATACTACCTAAAACACTACCAACCTCACTTCGTGGGTTGGTTAATTGTAATCCTACTTGTTTTGCTATAAAAAAGGGTCCACGTTGTAAATCACCAAAAAATTTGGTAATTCTTATAGTATCCGTTACTTTATCAGTAACAGCCTTAGCACCCCCTCTAATAGGAAAATCAATACTATACTTTCCAGCGTTAAAACCAAGTTGTTCTAGTGCTGAATCGTTTTGCGGTAAATAAGTCTTAATATAAGGAAGCCCACTATCACCACCACCAGGGCGGTCATTACCAAACTTTAGATTGGTTAGATTGGAATTTAAATCTATTAAGGGCATTCACGTTATTATTGAGGTTTATTATCTAAATATTTTTCTGGAGTTTTCCCGTTTAAATCTAACTGAGATGTGGCTAAATCTGTAATTGTTTGCTTTGTAGAAGCAGCTAATTCAGCAAGTGCATCTGGAGGTGTTTTACCTTGTAAACCTAACTGTGAGGTTTTTGCTTGTTCAATAATTGGCATAGTTTTGTGTTTTATATAAATATTCTATTATCCTGTTCTTCGAGTAGCAATTGCCATTGGGCTTTGTAATTTGGTTGAAACCATAGCGCCATCCAAATATATATTACCGCTTGCTTGAACGACCGCTATTAATTGATCTATTTTGTCATAAAATGCTTTAAGTGGAACAACAGCCTCAGCACCGGCTTCACCAATTAATGCATTAGTAGGACCTGTTGCTATACCACCAGCAGCCATTGCTTTCTGTTCGCCAACAGCAAATTCACCTAACCCTTTAAAGGTATCATCAGGTAACCAATCAATTAAATTATCTGAAAGCCATTTAATTGGTGATAATCCAAAAGCACCCAAGGCAGCATCAGCTAAACTTATAGCTGTACCTACCCCAGGAATTAAATTTACTAATAGGTTAGCAATAGGATAAGCTGCTCCTTTCATAATATCTTTACCTAGTAAAGATGTATCTACTGTTTCACCTGATGCTTTTTTAGCCTTAGCATCACTAATAACACCAGCAACATTAGAAATACCTTCTACAGCAGCCATAATAGGTCCTAAAAATTTACCTACTATTTTTAAAGCACCTTTAATAGGACCTGCAGCCATATTTAAAGCACCTTTTCCTAAACTTTTAACTCCACCTACTACTTTACCACCTATATCTGAAAAGAAATTTCCTACTTTACTAAAAAAGTTACCTCCTTTTGATGCTGTTTTTGCCATACTACTCCCGGGTGCTTTAGGAGCAGATGGTTTTGGTCTTGAAGATCCACTCCCTGTTGGAGTACTAGAAGCAATGTCACCGACATCCATTCCTGTTTCCATCATTGATGCATCGTCATCACCCATCATTCCCAATCCTAAACTAGTACCTAAACCTAATAATGCACCAAATTTACCTCTACCTCTTCCTCTTGTTCTACCACCTCTACTACCTCTATTACCTCTATTACCTCTACTACCTCTACCACCTCTACCTCTTCTTCCACCTCTATTACTACCAGAGCCACCATCACCCCCAGATCCACCCCCAACAATATCAACGTACGTTGGCCTACTAGGTGATTCACCTCTCTTACCTTTAAACACATTACCAAGACTTCTTACTAACATCATACCGCCACCTATTAAGGCACCAGCTCCTATTACTACACCAAAAAGACTACCTAATGAACTTACTCCAGGAATTTTACCTAAGAAACCCATTATTTTACCAACAAATCCTAAAGCGGATGCTAATCCATCAACCATAGCTCCTAAAGGACCTTCCATTAATGTAGTAAAACCATCCTTCATCTTCTGAACTGATTCTTCTAATTTCTGTTGGGAACTTACTTGTGCTTTAGATAAATCATAGCTTTTACCAGCTACAATTCCTGCTTCAATATCGTCAGCTAGTTTTCCTTTGCCTTCTTTTCTTAATTTAGCAAGTTCATTTTTCTGGTTTGAACCTAATTTAGCTAATTTTTCTTGTTTAACAAGTGAATTTGCTAATTCATCAGATGACATACCTAAAGATTTAGCTAATGCATCTTGCTGAATTCTATTCATATTAGTAAACTCAGCTGAACCTTTTATATTTTTAAGTACTTCGGCAGCGGCACCGGCAGTATCACCTTGCATAGCAAGGAAACGTGCTTGGTTTAGATTTAAATCTTTACCGATTAAAGCTTCAGCTTCATATTCGTTTGCTAAAGATGATTCAATATCAAGAAGTTGATCAGATATGCCTTTAGTTTGTTCTAAAGATAAACCTAATTTTTGAGATTGAACAACTGCTTTAGCTATTAATTCAGGACTATTTTTATAGAATAAAGCTAGCTGTCCTGATGTTTTAGCTACTTCTTGTAATACTTTTTTATTATTAAGTAAACCTTTATTTTGACCAGTAATATTTTTTAATACTGCTTCTTGACTTTGGCCTTGCAACATAGCAAATTCTGAAATTTTAGCAGCTTCATCAGCTTGTAAACCTAAAACATCAGTTAATTCAACTTGTCCTTCAATTAATTCAGCACTCATTATAGCTGATGTGCCAAGTGATTCGTTAAGTTGATTTGTAGCTTCTAAAGCGCTGTGATTGTTAACAGCTAATGCGTGTGCGTTAGCAGCAATATTTCTAGTATAGTCAACCATTGCTTTAGCGCCTTGAGCACTCATAGCATAGTTTTTTCCAGTGTCGGCTATAGTTTTACTATATGCAGATCCAATTTCAAAAAGTGATTTTGCAACTTTGTATAATAAAGTTATTTGAACAAGAGGATCTTTTAATGAGTTCATTAATCCTTTCCCTATACTTCCTAATCCTGCTCCTAATACACTCCATTTGCTGCTACCAGCTTCCTTAGCAGCACTTCTTAAATCTTTATTTATATCTTCAAAGTATTTACTTTGAATACCTATTTTTTCAAAAACTTTTGTAATACTACCCATTATACTCCCGGTAAGACCGAGAGATTTTTGAATACGTTCTTCTTCTTTCCTTTCCTTTTCAGTTAAAGGAACTATCTGATTTAAATAGCTTACTTTATCTGCTAGTGCTTGAGCTATTTCGTCTGTATAGGATGATAATTTTTTATGTTCTTCAGTATCTTTAGCTGATGCTTTTCCACTTTTTATCTTAGCGGCTAATATATCTGTTTCTGCTTTAGCTTGTTTATAATTAACGTCTAAGGCTTCTTTTTCTTTTTTAACCTTTTTTTCAAGTTCCTTTAATTCTTTAACAGTAAGAACATTTTCCTCTTCTCTATGTCTTTGAATTTTATTAGCTAAATCCTCTAATTTGTTAAAATTACGAGTTAATAAAGTTGAAGTTTTAACACTTCCATTAATATCGGCAACTATATTTTTTAAAGTACTGGCAATGTTTCCAAATGTATTTTTTAACTCATCAACTTCGCCTTCCATCAATTTAACTTGTTTGGTAGCGTCTTGAAGATTATTTCCTAGTGCTTGCACAACTTGGTTAACATTTTTAAAACCTTCACCACCTAAACGCTTAATTTCAGCGTCTAGTTCTTGAATGCGTTTTTTTGCATCGTTTAATTGTTGGTTTGGATCTGCCATATCGTAGATAAATATTAAGGCACCTAGGGATTAGGTGCCTTATTTGTAGTAGTATATGCGGTTTTTGGTGTGATATTCGGTCGAGCTATTTCTTTTTTAGGGGATTGTTGATTTGTCATCACGTTATTGCGCTCGTCTTGTTTTTCTTTGATTTTATCAAAATGTTCTTTTAATGAATTAAAAGTAAACGTTCTTAACCAAACGGGCATTTCATATACAGTATGCCAATCATACCCACCACCTCCATGAAAAACTATCTCATGTATTGTTCTAAATAGATTAATTCTATATGTTGGCGTCAGGCCAAAAAAAGTTAACTCCTATGGAGATTTCTACGCCCTCCTCCACGTAACCATCGACTTCAATAGTAGTTTTTAAATCAACATCCGGAACAACTTCTTTATAGTAGTGTCTAAATGCTCTTAAATCCTTGGCTAAGAAATAATTGTCTACGAACTCACGAACTGTTTTTTTATCTGTATCATTATTTACTGATGTAATGATATATTTCATTCTTGTTGATACTTCAGAAGGTGCAGAATTTACTTTTTGTAAACCCTTAAGTTCACGATCAATAGATTGTTCATCACCATGAGTTAATGCTTTAAAAGTAACAGTAGTATTAGTACTTGGAAGAGTAAATTCAAATGAGTTAGTACCTTTATTAATTAAATCTTCTCTTAGTGGTTTGTTTTCTAAAGAAGTTAAGTCAACACTTACTTTTTTAGCGCCATCCCAATCGGAATGTTCATACTCAAATTCATAATCTTTACCATAACCTAAAATACGAGCAGCAATTAATATAGCGTTTTTATCGCCAATTAACAAGTCGTTGTAATTAATTTTAGTTACGATTAATGATTGAAGTAATTTGTCAATTACTGTACCTTGTCTAAGGTAGTTTTGGTTTGATAAAATATCTTCTTCCTTAGCGGTCATATATTTTATTTCTACTTTCCCACTAGCTAATGGATTTTCTTCTGGATATAATAATCCTTTAGAAGGTAATTCAACGATTTCGGTTGGGAATTTGAATTTAGGTTCTTGTTGACCTACATTTGTAACATAATTTTGTTCCATAAATTTATAACGTTATTGTTTGATATAAATATATATAATACAAAGAGAGCAAGAAGAAGGCGTTAGATTTCTCTAACGCCAATTCTTTATTATTTACTGTTATTATTAGAAATTCAATATACAATAATCCATAGCAATTGTTACTGATAATTCAATTGCAGCATCTGCTGTCCAATCATAATCACCAAACGTTGCTGTTTTAACATAAGCACCCTTGATAATCCATTCAGAAACGATATCTCCTACTGGACCCATGATGTCTAATGTTAAATCCTTTTTATAAAAATCTGAATAACCATCACGACCAGTTACTGATTCGTGTGCTAAACGTGCCCACTCCATTATTGCTTGAGCTCCAGAAGGAACTACAGGATCGTAAAGAGCTAAAGTCATATCATTCCAACGAACTTTACCTTTTACTTTACGGTAAACGTTCATATGATCTAATATAATTTCACCAGCTTCAAATCCAGGAGCAGAAGCTTTTTTAATTAAATAAGCGGGAATACCGTCAACATATAATATAAAGCGATTCTGAACTTTAGGTTCGAATGCTGTGAACATGATTTCGTTCGGGTTTAATACTGCCATTTTACTCTGTGTTTTATATAAATATTGTTAATCTATTTTTCTTAACCGAATTGAACTCCAGTTGGTGTAATATTGAAATCTAAGATAATAAATTCAGCTGTCTTAGTTGGTTGTAAATAAATAGCACCTACTAACTGATTTCTATCAATAGTTTCTGCTGTGTTGTTTGATTCGTCCATTACTACTTTATAAGCATATAAACCTTGCTTTTGTTGAACTGTCTCTAAATAAGGGTTAACTTGATTTAAGAATTTATTTCTTGTAGTAGCTGTATTTTGTTCGAATACTAAATTATCAGCAATATTACCAATGTATCTTTTTAATGTAATTAACAAACGACGAACATTTACACGGTCAAGAGCTGATGCTTTTGATTGTAATGTCTTTTGACCAAATGCTACTACACCCTGTCCTGGGAACGTTGCGATTGGGTTTACTTTGTTAATATATAAACTATCACGATCTGAAGGAGATAATTTTCTTTCTGCTTGAATTACACCTGATAATCCACCGCGGTTAAAACCAGCTGGTGCAAACCAAGTTTCAGCTACTTTATCATTATAAGCATAAACACCAGTCATGATAGTTGAAGCAGGAACAAATACTAATTTGCCAGTTTCTTGAGATAATACTTGAACCCAAGGCCAATAAGTAGCACCATATGAAGAATCATAGTTGTTTGCAGCACCATTAACTGTTGAAAGTGGAGCACCGTAGTTTACCATATCAACAATAGCCATACAATCACCTCTATTTTCACAATTTGCCATTAATGTACTTACGATTCCAGAAGCATTTTGTGTATTAACACCTGGTAAAGCAACCCAAGAATAATCAAATTCATCTTGATTTGATAGTAAATTTACTACATTACTGTAGTCACTACCAGATAAACCTTGAATATTAATAGAATCGATTTGAGTAAACATTTTTAATCCTGTAGAACCAGCACTACCATTACCAAACAAAGCACCAGAAGCACTTGCAAAAGCTCCACCTTCAGATCCTGAACCTACTTGAGGTAAAGAAGCTGTATAAGCAGGGTTAAATGCACCATTGTTTAATAAATAATTTGGTGTAGGATTTGGAACATTAGAAACACGAACATATCTACTTTGATTAACATAAGAACCAGTAACTTGAATTACTAAGTTTTGGTCAGCATCGGTAGTTAAGTTTTTTACTTGGTTACCAATTACATATTCAATAAAGTTAGCTGAATTTGGATCTAATGAAAGATTTAACCAAGTTTCAACTACTAATTTTTGATTTTGTGTATCATTACCTTGGCGAATTATCATATTAAATGTACCGCTACCTGTATTAACATTTGTTACTTCCCAACGAACGTTGTTGACTGAACCACTTGCTAATGCACCACCGGATAATAATGGGCCATTACTGTTCATAATAACACCTTCTGAAAGTGTTTCAAGAACAAATGAAGCACCAGTACCACCTAAATTAGTAATTTGTGTAGTTACAGCTGGAGTATATGCTGCTGTTGAGCCAGACACTACTCTTGCTACCAATAGTGATTCACCACCTTGTTGAAAGTAGTTATACGCAGCAATAGAAGTTAAATATTCTAAAGTTACGCCACCACTAACAAATGCAGCTCCGAATTTATTTTTATAATCAGAGTACGTAGTTACTAACGTTGGAATTTGAACTGGACCTTTAACAGTTGGACCTACAATAGCAGCGCCAACGGAAATAGGACCTGAAGTTATTTGGGATTGATCGTTTTCGCGAGTCAATACACCTGGAGATAATAAAGTTTCAGCCATGTTTTAATAGTATTTTATCAACGATAAATATATAAAAAACATTCAAAACTAAGCGATAATTGATTCTAAATTACCAGTTTTTAAATCTATTTTGTTATCTCCATATTTTTCAGATATACGTTGGGATAATTCAAATTCCATTTGGGCAACTTTACTAAATTGCGCTTCTAGTATTTGTTTTTGCGTATCTAAACGCAATTTTTCGTATTCTAATTCACCTAAAGCAAAAATTAAATCTTGCTTATTTTGCTGTAATTGCTTAAGTTCTTGCAACTCTTCATCAGTAATTTTAACTGGTTTGTCTTGTATAATACTCATATTAATATTCTTTGTTTTTCATAAATGAAACAATTATATATCGTTTACCGCCCATAATTGGACGAGCACCGTGTTTGTGTGTAATATTTCCTGGGTGAACAGTAACATACCCTTGTGGAGGTCTTGATAATTTCTTTTGTCGCCAAAACCAAGTTCCGCCACCTACATAATCATCAGTAGATGATAAATTTACTAAAGCAGTGATATGTGCATTATCATGATGGATACTTAAATGACCTTGTGTATCGGGAGAATAACGTGCTAAAAAGTTTTCAGCAGCTAATTGATCCCAACCTTTACCTTCTAATCCGAATTTATGTATTGCCATAGGCATAACAAATTCCCAAAGTAAATCGTAATATATTTTATCAAACCCAATTTCAGTTAATACAAAATCAGTTGTTGGATAAAACTCATGACGCGCATAAGTCCATACCTTAGCATGTTCTGCTTCTTCTATAAGTTTATTACAAAAATCTGTAGTAAAAAGAGGGTAAGAAAAAACACTATCTAATTCTTCATCAACAAATAGATCCCATTCTTTTTTAATCATGCCGGGAACTAAGAATTTTTTATGCCAAGAAGAAGTGTCATCCCAGTATTGGTATAATTCTGGATGGAGGGGTGTGTATTGTTTATCCATAATATTGATTGTAAATTTTGTATTTTCAACGACAGGTAATAAATGTATATTTTCTGTCTGAGATTTATTATTTTTTTGAATTACATAATCTATAGTAGTTGCGAATGCATTTAGTTTACGTTTATCATTTTTTTCTAATAAATTAATTATATCTTGTCTAAAGTGAGTATCATATAAAGTAGGTAAAAATTCATCAGTAGGAATTAAATTATTTTCTAAATGTTTACTTATAATAATATCAACTCCATTTTTACTTAATGCATAGGAATGAGCATTATATGAGAACAAAGGACGAACAAAATAAGCATTATGGTTTTGTTCAGGTAAATTTCGTATTAAATTTCTACCTAGATAAATTAAGTCCCAATTGCTTAATGTAGAAAGAATTGTTGGATTAAATTTTTCAGTAAAATAAAAATCCTCTTCTAATATTAAAACAGAATTAAAATTATTTACATAAGCATCTTTCCAACACTTGATATGAGATAAAACGCATCCAATTTCTCCAGGAGTAATATCTCGTTGGTGAAATTTAGATTCATCATTAAATTTTTTATCTATTCTATTTTGTTCATATTCATTTCCTATCTTCCAACCATCCCAAGGTTTAAATTCAAATCCTGGATTAGGGTTTCTTCCATCAACCCCATCTATAAAAGCTACTGATTCATATTCAATATTACTTTCTTTTAAACGTTTAAGAGCATCTTGTTTATATTCATCTGTTTTATTAAGTGAAATAATATAAACACAATCAAAACTATAACAACTATTAATTAAATATTTCCATAATTTACCTATAACATCTATTTTAAATATAGAGGCATGTGCTTTATTACGCGTTAATCTATCATTATTAGTTATAAAATCTATTACCTTAATTTTATCAAGATAATATCCTAATTCTTCACCTGGGTGTTTAATAAATTCAGCTTCAGGGATTATTTCTGGAAGCGCGCCTATTGGTGATGTTATTATTTTACATCCCGCTAATTGTGCTTCAACAGCTGTTATGCAAAATGTTTCTTCATATTGGGTTGGATAAAACCAATATTCTGCTTTGCTATATTCTTGGCGGAGTATTTTTGCATCAACGTTGCCGATAAAATGAACGTCCTTTAAATTTAGTTTCCTATACGTTTGATTAAATACATCTAAACCATATTTGGGGCAAAATACTTTTAATGTAGCATTAGGTTTTATATCTTTAATATAATACCAAAGTTCAAGTAAAGTATTTAAACCACGTTCAGGATGTGATGAGTATATAAATGAATCTTTTATTTTTTCATCTTCATCAAAATCTTTTATATTAACACTATTATAAATAACTTGTGTTTTATCCAACGGATAATCGTATTTTTCTGATATTTGTTTTTTGTGCCATTCTGATACACATATTATACCTGATAATTTTGGTAAAAGATACTTTCCATTATCTGGTAATGTTTCTCCTTTATAATAAGGATAATATTCTGTATTGTGTATCCAAAGATATGTTTTGTTATATTTAACTTTATTCTCTAAATCAAGTAAAAAGTGTATATAACCTACTCCAATTACTACATCGTATGTTCTTGGTGTTTTCCAAAGTAATTCTCTATTAATATATTCTACCCCATCAACAGACATTTCAGCAACGTCTCCGGTTACATAAAC
>ENA-OSIY01000674-OSIY01000674.1-marine-metagenome-genome-assembly--contig:-NODE-674-length-18812-cov-13.280331_pt1 | contig 18812 bp, 28 predicted proteins | sample MGYA00237884_ERZ534233 | MGnify/ENA primary metagenome ERZ534233 (study PRJEB26412, sample SAMN06343840) | marine metagenome | isolation source: estuarine water | place: USA: Columbia River Estuary... | reverse complement strand
ACTTCTCCGCCTAAACCGGAGAATGAGCCACTTGCGTTCGCTATAGGATCGACGTTGATGCACGGTGTGTTATTGCCGCTTGTTGAGCCGAGTATCAGGGCGCTGTAGCTTGTTGAGTAGCCAAAGTTGCTGGCGCGGACCGCATTCATTGATACGCTTGATGGGCTGGTGACGTTGATCTGGCTCTTAACGTCCAGCTTATCCGCTGGCGTTGTTGTGTTGATACCGACACTACCGTTATTGTCTATCCGAACCCGTTCTGTAAGGGCTGTTGACCCGTTCAGTGTCGTATCGAACACGATGTGCGTTCCACGGGCCGTGTCTGTCCAGTTTTCCGAAGCCATCAACCCTATGCGGACTTGAGAACCGCCAGCATACGCCGTTGTTCCGTAGCCCCACGCAGATATGAAGCCAAGGTAACCATTCGCCAAAGACGCTGTAGGCGCCACAGCCGTTCCGTTGGCACGCCTCATATGTATTCCAGCGTTACCCCCGAAAGAGTCTATAAGAACTCGCGCAGATGCACCGTCTGCCCCTGATACTGTAAACAATTGTTCAGCACTGGTGGTAGGGGGAAGCGTCCCAGCGTTTACACTCACATGGAGTTTAGAAACGGGTGCGGGTGTCCCAATCCCGACTAAGCCGCTGGTGTCAACCCGAATGCGCTCTACTTCGCTGGTCTTAAGTATAATTGGGAGATAAGTTCCCGTACCCCTGATAGAAGAACTGATTTGTGCGTGATTGCCGCCAACAATATCCATTGTAAGAACGGAACCACTTACAAAAGTAGGATCAGTTTCTGCTTTAAAACCCGCAACAGTCGAAGTGCCATTAGGTACGACATGAAGGTTAGTATTACCGTTGGTTGTAGTAGTCTGAAAAAGAAGTCGGTTGGTAAATGTCCCGTTTGACATGTCAGCGAGAATGCGTTGTCCAGTACCATTGAAACGCAAGTCGCCTGAAGTTACATTAAGTCCACCCGAAAGTGTGCCGCCAGTGAGCGGGAGAAAGCCCGTTATTGCTCCGCCAAGGGTCAGTGAACCCGTTGTGGTGACGCTCCCTGTGAGCGTGAGGCCCGATACAGTTCCTGTGCCGCTGACGCTAGTTACGGTGCCAGCACCACTCGTAGGCGAAGTGATCGTGAAGTTTGGATACGTGCCCGTCACAACCGTAGCGCCTGCGCCTGTTAGGGCAACGACTTGGTCTGGGGCCGTATTGGTGACGGTGATAGCGCCAGATGCCGTTATTGGTCCGCCAGAGACGCTTACGCCCGTGCCTGCCGTCAAGTTGACGCTGGTAACTGTGCCGATGTTAGATGTGAAGCCGCTTGGGTTCGTTGCATTGTACGGTGTAAAACCAAGAGCCGTTGTAACATCGCCGGAAGTGATGCCGGTGAGGTAGCTTGATGTGTCCAGTGCGTAGGTGTTAGCCGCTGTCTTCTTGACGAAGCCGGTTGTGCCAGCCAGCGCAGCAATTGCAGTGAGATCGCCATCAAGCGGCTGGTATGTAGTTAATGCAGCCGACGTAATGTAGGCGCTGTCGTTGGTAAACGATGAGACGTTGGTTGGCTTGCCGGTAAGATCGCTATACGCGCCAGTGGTGGCTACGGTTGCCAGAGACGAAGTATTAGCCTTCGTCCCCAACTCCGTATTTAGATTGGTAAAATTAGTATCAACTTCATTGTTAGTAAGAGGCGAGCCTTTAGCGGCGCGTGTTACAATCGTTGCCATTTAAACTCGCCTCAACAATAAAATTAAGCAGCGCCGATGGTCACAGTCCAAGTGATCACCATTGTGTCTGCAGCTTCTTTGTTCACAACGCCAAAGACAGTGCGGCAAAGCATGGTGCCAGCCGGTGTTGCGTTGAAGAGGCCAGCTTCTGTAACAGCACCAGTGCCGACACCCGCGCCAAACGTAGCAACAAATGCAACAGAACTATTGGTGGCGGTAGAAGAGGTCAGTGCGACACGGCCAAGCTCAGTGCCAAGGGCTGTGTTGTTAGCTGCCGCAGCGGCGCTGCCAGAACCAACCGCCATGTGTGACATGACTGCCGCACTTGCGTCGCGAATGCGGCTTGCAATGAAATTCAGACCAACGGTGACAACCAAGTTGTCTACAGCCTGCTCATCTTTGATCATGCCATCAGGACCAATAACTTGGATATTTAATCGGCCAGTGGCCTTAATCATTTCGTTCGTGTTCATGTTTAACCTCAGAATGTTCTTGTGGAGCCTACGTAATCCTCCATGAAGTAATCAATATCGCAGTACCCTTGGCTTTTAACAAAGCCAGAGTCAGATGTCACCGTATGATCTGTACGCAATTTACTAAATAGTTTTTCAGATACATCCAGCACATAAGATGAATCGCTATACACTCTAGAGTAACTTGATACAATCAAGATGATCTCTGAAGAAAAAGCTGTTTCATTAATTAATTTAAAGAACTGCATTGTCTGGTCATCATCAGCAGACGCGCCGTTAACGTCATCTGTTGCATAGGCTAGATCAGACAGCACCTTACCAAATGAGCGCGTGCGAACATCACTTGCTTGCGCAGCGTCTATGGGGCTTTTCTCAAAGAGCTTTTCCGCAAAATCCACTGCAAGACCGGCATCAGCTAGGGATCGACTTAGACTGATTTCTCTGGAATCAACCGTTGTAGCAACGTCGTTAAGGTTCTTCCCTGTTGTGCGAAAACTTATGTCGGTGGCAGCGGCTTGGTCTGTTCGCTCTTTCTGGAACAAAGTGTTTGTAAAGTCCGTTGTGGAGGCAAGGTCTCCAAGACCCCTGCCAAACGTCTTCGTAATAAGGTCTGCAGCACTCGAAGATTCAGACAAGGACCGCGAAAACACCATCGTCTTCAACAAAGCGTCCGTTGTCGAAACTGCATTGCTTTGCAGCTTCTCAAGTAATTTAGTTGAGAAGTCAGACGCAGACAGGATTTCTGTTTGAACCTTGCTGGCAGTTTTTATTGCTGCATCTGTGCCGGTAACGCCGTCAGCGCGTACCTTACCTGTTTGGCGGAACAGGGTGTCAGCAGTGGTTGCCGCGTCACTACGCGAAGTGCTGAATGATTTCTGTGCAGCATCATTAGCGGACGCAGTGTCTGACATGCCTTTGCCAAAGAACCGCACTATTTGATCAACGGCCTGCGTTGCCTCAGCAACAACAAGAAAGACAATGTATTTGCCAAGTTGGGCAATAGCTTTTGGGTTAATGTACGACAGACCACCAGAAAGTCGGGTGTAAAAACCCTGCGCAGCTAGGGTCACATACTTGCTTGTGGACGCTAGTAGATTGTAACGAGCCTCTGCTTTAAGCTCAACGTACTCCGCAGTGGCTGACGGCTCCACGTACTTGAGTGTTGCCGACATCTGGACGGCATCAACGTTGTCAGTTTCACCGGCATGCGCCATTGGTTACTCCTTACGTGAACTGCTCGCGCACCTGAAGCTTAATGAGCTCATACACGGTCTGCACGCCACCGGCTGAAGACGTGTATTCAATCTCGCCTTCAAATACGCCAGCCGTATTGAGCGTAGTTGAATCAAACACAAACACGACCTCACCAACTGATGGGTTGGTATTCGTGCCAACAAGTGTCTGTTTAATAGTAGTTCCGCCAACCTCACGCACGCGAAGGCGTACCGTAGAGCCGGTGAGGTTAACCAACGCCCATGTGCTTTGGTTATCAGGATCAAGTGTCTGGCCTGCAACGGCAGTGTTCCGGTCACGCACAGTGATCTTAAGCTGCGGCAGCGTATCGCCCTGAACGAGATAGATGGTTTCAGAGTAAGCCATTAAATGAATTCCCTTGGAGTTACGCTTAAGGAAGCGCCGCTATGGCCGTACTTAGCTTGGCGCATTGCCATGACCACACCGCGCTCATAAAGCTGGCGGTTTGCTCCGGCTGCAGCGCCGTCCATCCACGGTTGCCCACCCATCATCTGAAGGCGGAATAAAGCTCCAGAGACCAGTGTCTCGCGGTGCTCCAAGCCAATGGTGTCTGGAATGGAGGTAGAAACCTGCGTGGGCTTCAATGTGTAAAGAATCTTAAGTGTTTCACGCGCAAGCGGCTTTGGCCCCAACATGATGTTCTTGTTGTCGTACTGTGTGAAATACTTAGGGGCGTTACGATCCGATAACTCAATGCGCATGAAGCAGTCTTCATACGTAACGGCTGTCAGAGCCGTACCAGCGCGGTACACACCCGTAACGTGGTTAGGTTCAGTTCCCGTAGGAGCGTCAATCTCATACTCTGTAATCCCTGCCGACACGATAAGCGTCTGAGGCTCTGCACGGTACAAGTCAGTACGCGCACAGAAGTCTATGCAGGTGTCTCTGATTGCCCTTTCAGCGGTAAACTCAGGGCAGGAAGGAACCTCTGTCAGGACGTAGACTAAGAGATCGGTGTACTTCACTGGTTATTACGCCGTGGTTGTTGAGCCACCATGCTCTCTAGTAGTCCGCCATCTGCCTGAGACTTGATCCCAATCGATGTCGAGAACGACTGAAAGTACACGCCGGAGCGGTTGATGTTTGCAAACTCGCTGTCCTTCTGGTAGGCGCGGTACATCATGTAATCCATGATTGCGTTGGCGTAAACATCGTCAATGCCAATAACCTGCGTATCCGTCGTGAAATTGTTGACGGCGATATCAACGGGCGACATCGCATAAACAATCTCAATAGAGGCCGCTGCGGCTGGCTTTGGAAATACGTAAAAGTTCTTAGGGTCGAGCGCGTCGTAGACGTAATGCTTAACGCCATCAGCTCCTACTGCAGTTTCATACCAATTCGGAAGCTGAACGTCCAAGATGCTGCGCTCAACCCGTGTAATGGCTTTGCCACTGGTATTGCGCAGAACATTGATTAGGCGCAGGCCGTCTGCTGGCAACGCCTGCTTGGCACTGGCAGCGCAGACAAAGGCTGTGTTGACGGCTTTGGCGTCAGGGCGGAATAAAACAATCTGCCGCTGTGCGTCATTCAAGTAATTAAGAAGCTCGCTCTGCGTCCAACGAACAAAGGTTGGGTCTTGGAGAGTAACGCTTACCCGATTAATCAGGTCTACAGCTTTAGTTGTTGCCATCTACTCAACCCCACTCAATAACTTCTAAATCCTGATTACCCCTATACAGTGGATTCCAATCCCATTCCATACCTGTAGTCAAGTGACGCACTCTTTTTGGGGTACGCTCACCAAGGGGCTTTTCTTCGACAGGTGTTTCTTTACGGGTAGCAAGCACCTTCATGTGCTCAATCAAGTCATCCAGACGACGACGCTTGTCGATCTCGTAGCCATACTCTTTACGAGCAAAGGCTTCCAGTTCGTCCTTATTCATGTCTTCAACGGGCCTGTTCATGCGTCTCTCGTTTCTCTGCAGAGTAGAGAGCGGGATTAGTCCCCGCCCTCACCTATGAAGAGAGGGGCGGGGTTTCCCCCGCCCCAATCTAATTAGGCAGATACCTTAAGTTTCAAGGTAACAAGGGCGTTAGGAACAACGACCTTATAGCCATATACCTTCAGACCACGGATACCGTCGCCAAAGGTTGACTCAAGCCGAACCGATTCAGTCTTCACGAACTGCGAAGCAAAGCAGGTTGCCTTCGGGTGACCAGCAAGAGCAAACGTCTTGCCAGCGTCGCCGCCGGAACCAATTGCCAACAAGTTCGACTGATAGATCGTGAAGCGATCTATGTTGCCAACCTTACCGTTACGCAGCGGTGAAGCTGAGTCGCCGGTCAAGTAAGCAAGCTTGAGGTCAGACTTTTTCAACATCTCGATGTACAGCGGCGAGAGAACGAGAAAACGATCCGAATCCGGAATGTTCAATTCGTCCAACTTGCGTGCTGCCTCAAGAACGTGACCAAGAATGGTTTCTGGCGTCACCGAAGCTTTGTCCAAGATGGTTGTTGCTGCAGTTGGGATGTTAGCAAGCACGTCGGTGTCGACGGCAATGCGCATCTGCTCTGCGGCATCCTTGGCGGCTTCGTTCTGGAACGCAATGTCGCCCTGAACCTTAACGATGTCGTCTACCTTGAAGGCATACGACTTCGCTTTGTCGATGTTCAGTTCGACGATCTGCGTGGTTACATCAGCATACGAAACTGAACCAGTATAATCGGCTACAGTGACGCTGGGAACGGTGCGGATGTTTACTTTGTTGCCCTGTCCAGAGATTTCACCTTCATAGTCGGTGTTTGAAATCGATGGCAGGACGGATGAGGCGTAGAACTTCGCTTGAAGCTTCTTTGAGAAAATCTCAGGAATGAAGTTTGCAGCGGAGGTGCCTCCAGCGGTAGGAAATGCAGGCATGTCAATTTGACCTTTTTACAACAGTGTTAAATTACCGGATACGCCCATCTATGTACGCTTGATCAATCTCTCCCGAACGCTTTTCGAATTCATCGTTAGGCATGCGGGTGATCTCTTCTCGCGTCCAAATACGCTTACCCGAACTAGGGTCCGGTCTTCGGGCTTTAGGGAGCGTTGGTTCTGCAACCTTCCGCGCTCTGTCCACCTTAGAAACCGGCTGTTGCGGCTGTGTATCAAAGACCTCTTTATAACGACTGAAAAGCTCAACCACCTCCGGTGCGCTGCCGTCTTGGGCTACACGCTGCCATACAGGCGACTGACGATCTAACCATCCGGCAAAGTCATCTGATGCGACAATATCGTCCATATCAGGGTGCGACCCGCGAATAGTTTCCAAATGCACGTTAATAGTGCTTTGACTTTTATTCGTTAAATCTTGGTCTTTGTACTGTTTTAGTTCAGCTTTTAAGTCGCGTATCTCGTCGAAAACCGGCGAAAAGTCTGGATATTCCTCACGGAGGTTCTCTAGCTTTTCGTTAATAGCCTTTTTCTCGACGCTAACTTCGACTAACTGCGTCCCTAGCTCCGCATTCTGCTGACGTAGCGCCATTAATTCTTTGCGCAAATCCGCCGCTTCTTGCGTCGCTTTTGTCATTCGAGACTGAGCATTCTTGACACGTTCTTCGGACAATCGTTCCAGCTTTTGCCGGTCATCATCGCCGTCATCAGGGTCTGGATCGCCGCGATCTTCCTCCTGTGGAACCATTTCTTCGCCGTCTTCCACTGTGTCCGCTGGTTCTGCGGGGGTGTTATCTGCATCTTGAGGCCACGGTGGGGTGTCGGGCTGTGCCGGTTCCGCGTTCTGCTCCATCATCTGCTTCAAAAGTTCGTCGGCTTCTTGCTCAAGCTTCTCAGGGTCTACTTTCATATCTCACCAATGTTTGCGGGTCCGCTGCAGGAGTGTCCGCTGGTTTATTTAGAAGACGGGTATCTCTTTAAGAGGTCGTCTTCTGGCTCAAAACCGCTTGCGCGGTATCTTCTAGTTCAAGAAAGAAGCGCAGTTCTGCCGCTCTTCCCTGATCAAATTTGTGGTCCGGAACGATCTCCAATTTGTCCCTGCAAGCCTCCAGCCGCTCCGTTAGAAAGATCATCAATTCCTTCCATTGGGGCTGCGCCTGCAGGTAACTCACCGCCTGCGCCGCCTTGGGCGAGCATCTGCTGCTGTTGTGCCTGCGCTTCAATTTCAAGTTCCTTGTCAGTCTTTAGCACATCTTCTGGATTAATATCCATACTCTTTGCAATCTCCGTAAGTAATTCCCTACGTTTTACAATAGCAATATCCATAGGATTGCTTATTAATGATAGAAATTGCAGTAATCTCTGTGATCTTACTTCACGTTGAATAAGTGAAGTTGATCCGCGAGCTACGATATTTAGATCCCCTTTTGCTTTTTCGTTGTCATTCCACTCCATATTCCAGTGGTATAGTGACTTAATCATGGGAACTATTAAAAAGTCGTCTACGTTCTTCAAAGTAGACTTAAGCGCAATGTTGGCGTTGCCCATCAGGATGGACATGCCCGTTGCGGTCTTATTGAGCGACTGCGCGGTCTCACCGTGAGTGTATGACGGCAAAGACGTAGTCTCGTCCGCAAAGCGGCGGAACATCTCGATAATGCTGGTCAAACCGCTGGCATTGGCAACCGGCTGGTTAAAACGCACAGCAGGCGCGTTAGGATCGCCGCCACTACGCAAGAAGACTTTCCAAGGGTGAATGTCCCGTGGGTCTTCTCCGGCCTCTAGGAAGTCTGTATTGACCTCCACCATAGGACCAGATGCAATCGCCATGTTGTCGATGAAAATGCGGGTCGCAGCGTTCATGGTCGACTGAGAGTCACGCATCATTGCTGGTACGCCGGTTCCCCAAAACTGGTGCGGGTTACGCTCGTAAGGGAAGCAGTTGTACGGGATGCGTCCGTCTGGAATTGGGTTAAGTGTTGCACGAATGACACGCCCTGCACAAATCCACACGTTAGCTTCGTACTCGTCACAGTCGTCAGAGTCTTTTGGAAGCTCTACGTTGGCGTCGATAAGGTCTTTGCCATTGATCGATCCCCAATACTCCAGCACATCAAAGCGATTGTTAGGGCCAGCTTGCAAGCGAATGTTTGCAGCTTCGCGGCGGACGCGCTCGTGGTCTTCTTCGACGTAGTTACCGCGTGGGCTGTCTTCTAGGATTTGCTCAATAGCCTCACCGTCCATACCTTCCATGTCACGCAGGTCGCGGAACTGGCGGCGGGTAAGAACGTGGCGGCGGAATAAACCATGAAGGTCTTCGTTGCACGTTGCATAGGGGTCTGGATAAATATCAAAGACAGAAACGGACTCAATGTCTGGCTTGACCTGCTCAATAACTGTCAGTTCGTGCGCTTGAACGCCGTTAATAAGGCTGCGCTTCCAACGCTTGGCGCGGTCAATACGGACTGTACCTGACTTAATACAGCCAGTACCAAAGATGCAGGCTTCCATTACGGCTTCCTTTATCTTCTGCTCTGCGCCAGCCTCTACAAGCTGGTCACGCAAGATTAGCATCATCTCTTCAGAAGCTAATTTAGCGCGGCGGCGGACTTCATCACGCAGTTCGTCGGTTAGTTCGTCTTTGCGTTCGTTGATAATGTCGAGAACTTGTGTCGGCAAAACAGCGCCAGACGCCTCCATTATCTCTGCAGTGGCAACTTTGGTAATCTCAACCATCTCTGTAGGGTCAAGATCAGGCAGAGGCGTAGGCTCAATGCCAAAAAAGTCCTGACCATTCTGGAAAAGAAGGTCGATAATGCGCGAAAACGCCGCCATTACCTTAGTGCGGGTCAGCCCAACGAAGATTTTAGACCGGCTACCCTGTAGTTTTGACAGCACTTCGGGGTCGTATTGCCCTAAGAACTGGCGGAAGTTGGCAAGCCACTCATCCTCAACGTCGTTACGAGCATCTTTGTACTCACGAAATAGGGACTGCAGACGCGGACCAAGACCCTGAAGCTCTTCAAAGTCCTCTTCGCGGCGTGCAGCGGTTACGATTTTTTCTCCATTGTCATCGTCTTCTATGTCGTCTTCGTACATCAATACCCCACAACACTATCGAATGGCTCATATTTAGACACTGTAGTCGATGTTTTACGATTACGTGGCATTGTATTTAATCCGAATAGAGCAATGGCATATGCCATTACTCGGTCATCAAAGCAACCCGCCTTCGCATTAGTTGATCCTTTGTCGTCTATTACATAATTTCGCAGTTCTTTTACTAATTCTTTATCTGCTATTCCGCTGTCACGCTTACGCAATAGTGCTGCAAGGTTATCAATGATGAGTGGTTTTGTTTTACTAGACGTGTAAAAACCTGCACGTTTCGTCATTCTGTCTGCGTATGCATCATCAACAGTGTGTTCGATGTACAGGTTGGGATAGCCCAAATCCTGCAGCCGCCGGATGGTAGTCAGGCCGTGGTTGTTTCTCTCAGGAACAATGTAGGCGCGGTTAAACCTCTTGCCTAAGTGGCTAAGTTGATCCGCATACTCATAGGGGTCGATGTGAAGCCGCCACGATGCAACCTGTCTTCCAAGGGAATCCAGCACTTGGGCAACTGAGTAATCCCCGTGCGCAAGTCCTTCGGCAATGTCGACGCCAATGCAATAGCGTTCGTCGGGATCAATGTTCTTTACAAACTGCTTGTACGCGCCGTCTTCATGCGGCGTGACAGTCCCATCTTTAAAGCTACCCTCTATTGCCGGTGAGTAGCAGTCGCGATCTGCGTCCATGAGGCAGTCTTCTTCAACAAAGCTGCGACCAGAGAACAAGAACGCCTCTTCAGGGTTGCAAGGATATTCCTGCCTAAAGAAGTCTAGCGAGCCGAGCTCGTCAATCTTTGAGCGCCGCCAGTTTGCTTGCTCTGGCGTGAGACCATAAAGCAGCGACAGCTTCTGCTCGTCGTTGGTCATCTCAAAATAGGGATCACATTTTTTAGAATATTCCGGAAGCCAGAACCACGGGATAAAGATCACGATCCAATCGCCGTCTCCACGTAGCGCCTTCATCACCTGTTCGTAGAACCAGCCGCCAGCGCCATTGGCCGTGGACTCAACCACAACCTCTGAGTCATCAGCCGGAACAGACTGCAGAAGGCCAGACACAATCTCGCCACTATTGGGATAGAACGCTGCCTCAGATGCGTGAACATAGCGGTTGGTCATACCGCGACCAATGTTGGTGGATCGCGCCGTACCGATACGATACTGAGAGTTCAGCCGCTCAAAGACCATTGTGGTGGTCGTGCTAGTTGCTAGTGGCGGCTTGAAAATAGGGTGGGCTGCGTTGTCATAGAAGAAGCGCACCATTCGGAAGATGGCGGTGGTCGACTCTGCAAGGTGGGACAGAACGAATGCGTTGGCGTTCTTGGTCTTAGTGGTTTTCCAAAAGAAGCGGCCCTCAACATAGGTCGAGATACCCATCTGACGCCCTTTAATAACAAGTGCGCGAATGCGGCCTGTCTCTGCAAGCTGCTTTTCTAGCGTCTCGTGTAGGATCATCTGCCCACGGTTGAGCTTTAGCGGGACTATCTCGCCCTTCTTGTTCACAATTCTGAGAACATTCTTCGCGTACAGCGGAAAATCCGCCATCAGCTTGCGTGCAACGTCTTCTATTTCCACGAACCTGCACCTTTGACGATATCTAGACACCAATCGACAAGCTCATTGTCGTTCATGCGGCGCTTCATATAATTTACTGCGGCACAGACCAGCCTTACGTTTCCTGCAGAGTAAGGCTTGTTGGAGTCGATCCGGTCAATGCTAACATTGGTGCCGACAAGATTACCGCTGAACGTGAACACCTTGCCGGTGACTGCGCAGCGTCCGTCTTGTTTTTCAAGGAGATCAAGCAAGTGCTCAACCGTAAAGCAATCGGTCGACAAACCCCCGCCTTTAACCTTCCTTACTGCGTCGTAATATCGGTATTTAAGGTATGCCTCAACGCAACTGTACTTTTTGTGGACCCTTGCGGCTGGACACGATGCGCAGCGGGTAGAGTACCGCCCTGTCATAAGATTTAGGCGGTACTCTGAAAGAGGCTTTGATTGGCCGCAGTTGGTGCAGTCTTTCTGCACCGCTCACTTGCTTACCTACTTCTTCTTTTTCATGGGCTTCTTGCCCATTTCTTTGCCGTAAGGCATCGCCTTACCTTTACCCATTGGCATGTCGGCCTTCATCATTTCGGCATGCATTTTCTTGCTCATCTTCTTCATTTAGATTTCTCCGCAAGCAGACAGTGCTGCCCGTAATTTAATTTCATAACCCCTGCGCAACTCACGCTCGGCAAGCAATACCTTTACTCTTTCAAATATGCCAGCATCTTCTTTAACAATAGGATAAGTAGGTTCTGGTATAGTTTCAGTAATACATGGAACAGGAATAGGTATTTTTACTTCTAATGTTTTAGTAGAGCATGCAGTCAGCGCCAAAAAAATCGGCGGAAAAAACCAAACACGCATCATTGATACTCCCGTAACAACTCAAGAGCAGCTACACACTCGTCGCTATTCTTAGGAACGGTAATAAGAATACGGTTTGCTTTAGTGACGTGAGCCTTATCGACTACCTTTGCTGCGGCCATAGCCTTCACTGCGACAACCTTGCGCTGCTTGGCATTATTCTCAAATTGAGAGACCTGCGCATTCTGCTTATCCAGCACCGCCATCAACTCTGTGTTGGCGATCTTTGCCTTAAGCACGTCCTTCTCCAGACCGGAGTTAGACATCCACAACCACCCAATAACAACCAGAAGCGCGGCGTACCCAAAAAATCGGCGGAAAACCCAAAGACCCTTTAATGCCTCAATCACTTCCCGCTCCTTTAATCTTACCCCACTCACGCACAGCAAACGCTGCAGCTACCGCCGTCACAAGCAAAGAAAGTCCGGTCATGTCGCTTGGAGCCTCACCCTTTGTGAATAACAGATAGAGGGGAGAGATAACGCCATGCACCGCCATCGTTCCTGCAATCCATAAGCAGGTGACCGGCCTCCACCACTTACGCATCACGCAAAGGGCAATGGCCTCAATCTCAAGCAGACGCTCTTTAAAGCTCACGCCTCATTCCCTGAGACAGGAGCGTTTGTCGCAACGTGGATAGGAACGCCGGTTACGGGTACGCCTGTAGGCCAGCGAATGGCTACACAGCGGCTCTTAGCAATACGCATGATGTTGACGCTGTTCTTCTGGTTGCCGCCCAACACACGGTAATAGAAACGGTCTTCGCTTACATAGAAGCCGACGTGACCTCCGCCTTCACGAGCAAACACAAGAATTGCGCCTTCACATGCATGGGTGGGGCGCAGGTTAGAGCCGTACTCCTTCCACGCCAAAGCGCGATACCAATGCTTGGGGATAGGATGACCTGCCTCACGCAGACAGTGGGCTACAAATGTACCGCACCACGGTGTCTCATCGTCCTTCCACCAAGCACCAAGCTTAGAGAGCCAAGCCTGAATCTTTGTGTTGTGCTTTGGTCCTACGACCTCCTTTAGGCCGACAGACTCGCGAGCGGTCTTCATCCAGTTCATTTTTTCCTACCCGCCGCCATGTTGTCCACGAGATTTGGGTATGGGCGACCAGCCTTCTTGGCTGCAGCCTTAGCCTTTGCCTTCTGACCATCAGTCAGTGGCGTAGACTTCTTCTTTGGATTGGGTGTGTTCCAGACTTTTTTCATTACCATTTCACCTTGTTGGCCCAATAAGCGGCAGACATAGTTCCCTTGTCGATGTTCTTGGCGTGGCGAGCTTTGAACGCCTCATTACGCTTGGAGCCGTCAGGGGAACCCTTTGCTCCCTGCTGGCCGAAGCGGATCGTCTTTACAGTGTCGCCAGACTTGGCAACGACCACATGAGACTTGGTAGGGTGAGACGGCGTGGCCTTTGGCTTATTATAGCCGGTCACACCTGCTCGCTCTAAACGGGTGTCTTTCTTGCTCACTAGTAATCAATCCCAAGATAAACAAATAAAAGCAGGTCCAAAACGAAAAACAAAAGATCTGTCGTAGAACTCAAGCCCTACAGCAAATACGTTTACAGATAAACATAAATGAATCTCTGATCTTTTAGCTCGTAGGCAAATGCCAATGATTTTTTCTTGCATGAATAGTTCAATTACTTGTTTTTTTACTTGATGCAATACTCAATAATTTTCCGCATAAGTCTTATGTAAAAGACATCAAAAATGATTTTTATATTTTTTTTAATTTTGGACTCAAAGTTTACCACCCCATTTATTAGAGAAGGGGCAAAAGGTTAGGGTGCCAATTCTAGGGCTACAGCTTATCATGGGCCTTATGGAACCGCACGGGCGGGGCCGGTCCCGCTGCACCACGTCCCCCCCCCTCCCCCTGCACACATACGCATGCGCACGATGAGGCAGCATGCACACGCACAGGTGCGCACACCGTACAGCACAGCCCACGCGCCAAGGGCCGCAGAAAAAGGCCCAAAAAAAAGCCCCCAAAAAAAACTAAGGGATAACAAGCACAACCTTGTCAGGGTCGTGCTCGCATGGGGTGGTTATTGCAGGGTGTCGGGATCGTCTTCGTCGGACATGTCCAGATTGGCTAGGAAGTCACCGCCATTAATGGTCTCGATCTGCTTCTTGTCAGGTGCGAAGATGCCTTCAACCTTGCCCAACAGTTCAAGCGCACGCACGCGAGCAGCCTCAGAGTTGTCGCCGCTCTCTGCTTCCTTCATCAGACGCGAGACGATCCAATCAGCATCGAGCCCCAGCCTCTCTGTCTGCTTGTCCTGTGTAGGCTCTATCCGCTTCCTGATCTTCTCCATCTTCAGCATGGTGCTGGCGGTCACATGGGCACTTGCTTGTGCATATCCGGCGGTGATCGCTGCCTGTCTCCCGTTGTTCCCATTAGCGGCATACGCATGGATGAACGCTTGTTGCTTTGGCGTAATATAGTCTGGCATTTCACTTGCCATGATCTTGCCCTTTGCTTCGGGCGTTAGTTCTTTCTTCATAGTATAGATTCCGATTACTTGTGTCTGGTCTCTATACATCCCCTACTGTCTATTGTCTCTATAGTACAGAGGAAGGGATCGCGGCCTTCCGGTTTTTCCCGCCGATTTTTTGGGGCAGACATCATGGGGGGTTGACACCCTATTTTTCCGGTTCTAAGAACGGCACGTTCTTAACGCAAAGGAAGGCATGAACATGAAAACATATCAATACAACGATGCTGGTCAGACCCGCTCTCTCAGGTCTGGATACTGTGGCGTCAGGGCGCTGGTCATAGCAACTGGCATGGCTTGGGCGGACGCAGAAAAGCATCTCAAAACCTTCACCAAGAACGGCAAGGCCGGAAGCGGCGCACTGTCCAAGGGCATCTACAAAGATGACTATGACGCTGCGCTGAAAGCACTTGGCTTTGTGTGGAGATCAGCCCCCAAGTTTGAGGGGCGGAAGGCGCGGTGCGCTGACATGTCTGGCACAGTCATAGCGCGGCAGTCCAAGCACTACACAGCCGTCATCGATGGCACAGCCCACGACATCTTCGATTGTTCGAACAAGATGGTCTACGGCTTCTGGCAAGCGAAGGGAGCGTGAACATGAGCAAGACCGACATCAAGCACCAAGCACAGGATTGTTTGCTGGCTTACATGGCGAACGCCATCCTTGCTGCGCAGGAGCGTGGCGATGATCCGGCTGTGATCGACGAACTGAACCGACAGGCAGCAAGGGCGATGCGCATGTTTGGCGTTACGGCGTATGCTGGCATCAACAGCCAGTAGGTCTCTCCCCTACTACATGAACACCATCAGGGGTCGGCATTGCTGGCCCCTTTTGTTTTCCGCCGAATTTTTGGGGCAGACTGCTTTCGGTGCATCAGTGTGCGTCACGGTGCATAACATGAACGGGCGGAAGGTGGCTTCACTCCTACGTTATAGACACATGTAATTTTATGTTTGACACATATAAAAACAGCCCTTATTGAAAAGGACAGACACCGCCGCCGTGAGGCTCCCACCGTCCCGATCTTTGACATTGTGAAACGCTTGATACCTACGGGGGCTTCGGTCTCCGCTAGGATCATCAAACCGCAGTCCGCTGCCGTCTGGTGATTTTAGTATGGAAGGAAATCAGCATGAAAAGTTTAGTTATCGGCGTTGGGGTCTCCGAAGGCCCGTACTTCGAAGAGCGTTGCGAAGACGGCATCAACACCCGCTTCGACTACTTCGTGACCACATCAACGTGGGCCGGAGAGTTCGTTCACCCCAAAGCTTTCCGCCACCGCTTCGATGCTCAGTGCTTCGCCGCCAAGGTGATGGTCGCCGGTCACGTTGATCTGGATCATTGGTTGGAGGCAGAGCTTCCCGAAAGCTTGGAAGAGCGGCTGGGAGAGTTCGGCACAGAGTGGCAGCGCGAACAGGAAGAACGAGCCGGATATTACTGACCCCACCAGACAGCGGCCCACCATAGCCGCTGCGCGGATGGCGCTAGTGCCACAATGGAAGGAAAAACTATGTCACTTAATTGGAACGTATCGAACATCGCGGACAGCAACGCAGTCTGCTTTCATCACTTCGAAGAGGACGGCGAGCCTCAGCGCGAACTGAAGCAGTCCACCAACCAACTGATCTTCCTCACGATGGTCGTGGGTATGGGCCGGATCACCGAAGGCAACCACAAAGAGTTCTTCAAGCGGGTCGCGCTGTTCGAACGCCTTCACGGCTCTGTGCAGATCGTGATGGGCGACAAGGGCTTTGTTGATGCCCCCTACACGCTTGAAGACATCCGCCAGCACATTGGTCTCACGACGAACGTGTCGGAGGAAAAGCCAGCCGCATGGCGCAAGCGGATCATCGAAAGCTGGGAGCGTGATCTGGTCAACGAGCGCAGCCACTAACTGACACTATCGGACGGCGGGGTTCCCCGCTCCGCCGCGAGAATGGCGTCAGCCAACAACGGTCAAAACGAAAGGAAACGAAATGGCTAAAATCGACATATACGCACAGGTCACAGAGCGTGTTCTGGAAATGATGGAGACCCACGGGTCTGATTGGATCAACCCATTCTCCCGCAAAGGTCAGGGCGGATCGCCCCGCAACATCGCCAGCAAAAAAGCGTATCGCGGCATCAACATCATCCTGTTGGGCTGGAGCGGTCACACCTCTGCGACTTGGGGTACATACAAGCAGTGGGCAGAGCGCAAGTGCCAAGTCCGGAAGGGCGAAAAGTCCACGCAGATACTGTTCTGGCAGTTCTTCAAAAAGAAGGATGAGGCTGGCAACGATGTCAGCATCCCAATGCTGCGCACCTACTTTGTGTTCAATGCGGATCAAGTGGATGGCGACATTGCAGAGGCGATACAGTCACCAGCCACCAATGATGATGGAGCGACTGAGATCGTGTCCGCTGAGGAGTTTTTCCGCCACATCCCTGCCGCCGTCACTTATTCAGATGTCGGCAAGGCGTACTACAGCCCATCGACGGATCGCGTCCACATGCCAAACAAGGGCGTGTTTGAGGCAACGCCAACGTCCACCGCCTCAGAGTGCTTTTACAGCACACTGGCCCACGAACTGGTTCACTGGACAGGCCACAAGAGCCGCTTGGATCGTGATCTGGCAAACGGCTTCGGCAGCGAAGACTACGCCCGTGAAGAGCTTGTCGCAGAGCTAGGTGCGGCGTTCCTTTGTGCCACGTTGGACATCAGCGCATCACCCCGCGCAGATCATGCGAAGTACCTTAACGGATGGATGAAGAAACTGTCTGACCACAAGCGCGAGTTCGTGTCAGCCGCCAGCGCCGCGACAAAGGCAGTCGACTACCTAGTCAACGCTGCGCAGCCCCAAGCTATGGCTGCATAAACTGACACTACCAGACCGTGGGGTTCCCCGCTCCACGGCGAGGATGGCGTCAGCCAACCACGAAATGTCACTTATGGAGATTGACATGAAAGATGCAGTTAAGACCTTCTGTGCTGGTCTGATCATTCTGATCGGCTTCAGCCTTATCGTCATCCAGCCCCGCCTTATTGGCTACGGCTGCAAGGGCGCAAACCACCCAATGTTCGCTAAGTATGAGAGCGACTTTCCCGCATGTGAGCGGATCGAACCAATCTTTTGAGGAGAGCAGTTATGGATGAATTCAAAAAGTACGCAGATCAGGCCATTGAGCGCGGCGAGCGTAAACTTGCCAAGCGGATCATGATCGAGCGCCGCATATGTTTTGCGCTGATCAAACAGGTGCTGGCTGATGGTCACGCGCTGTCGGTCTTCGATAGCGAAGAGTGGACGGTCAAAAGTTCCCGCGACGAAAAACTGATCCGCCATGCATTGTTCACGACTGACGGTGATGAACTGGTGGTCAGGGACTTGGACAACAAGCGGCTGGGTTGGTTCCAACTGACCTACGGCAATGATGGCTATGACGTTATCGGAGACTACACCGCCAACGAGTACTGCCAATCAGTCTATGATCGACTGGAGCCAATGATCGATAAGATGGAGACAACCGCATAGTCGAAACGGCCTTCGGGCCGTCTAGCTTGGGCTGACCCCCAGCTACTGATGAGACAGGTCATTTAAGGAGACTGACATGAGAGAAAATCACCACACGTATGAACCGTACACTGAGAGCGCCGACGATCACTTCTGTGACCGTTGCTTCGGAAGCCACCACTGGCAGCAAGACTGTCCGGCTGATGAAGAGGAAGAGGATGAGATGATCAGCTTTGATCAGGTCTCTGCCTCTCTCCCCCTTCGCGTCGAGATCGACGGGGAAACCGTCCACAGGGTCACGGCTTGGAAAGTACCACGCGATGCCACTGAGGCACAGGTGAAGGAGGCGATGAACTACTGGATCGAAGCTGAATACTGCCAGCATGAACATGATTGCTGTGGCAACTACTACTCCAGAAGGCCGGAGCTTTTGGGTGGCCGCACTTATTGGGACAATGACACAGAGATCGTTTTTGTCCTCCAAACCGACACACTGAACGTTTGAAAGGAAGCGACATGAAGACCATCGAACTTACAGTCACGCGCATCAGGGAAGACATCGGCCATGACAGCTTCATCGTCAAAGGAAAGCTTGGCATCGCTCACGTCGAGCGACAGGATAATGGTCAATGGTATATCCAACAGCGCACAGGCGGCAACAGCTTCGAATCCCGCTTAAACAGGGGTGATGCAATCGCTTGGGCGATGAAGCTTTGCTCCACCGTTTTTATCAAATAGTCGAAACCCCTTCGGGGGTCTGACGGTTCTGACCAGCCGTCACTGAAGAGACAGGTCTAAGCGAAAGGAAACGAAATGACCCAATCAATTGACTATCAAGCCTCCGCGCAGGAGCGCAACCACCGCACCAAGCTGCTACACGCCGCCGCACCTGACTTGCTGCAAGCGTTGACATGGCTGGCTTGTGAGGCTGACGAAGACATGCCCTCAGAG
>ENA-OSIY01000673-OSIY01000673.1-marine-metagenome-genome-assembly--contig:-NODE-673-length-18831-cov-6.324624_pt1 | contig 18831 bp, 22 predicted proteins | sample MGYA00237884_ERZ534233 | MGnify/ENA primary metagenome ERZ534233 (study PRJEB26412, sample SAMN06343840) | marine metagenome | isolation source: estuarine water | place: USA: Columbia River Estuary... | reverse complement strand
GGTTTTGGTCGGCAGTTTGGAACTAAAAAAAATGGGGACTACTGGAGTGAAGCCTTTATTCTAAGCAAACCAAGCCTGTTCAAAATAGTAGAAGAAAATGAGTAACTATTCACATATTACGGAGGTAATGAAAGGCGTGGAGGTCGTAGGACGTGCCAAGCCAACACGTTACACGGCTATTCACTTTGACGGGCGCACAGTTAAGCATTCGGGCACGTTTAGGGATTTTTGCACGTTGCACAGATTCCCGTACCATACACTAAAAACACAAGGCAGCACCGCGTTCACTGTTGGTTATAACTGGGAGGGGTGGCAATTCACAAAAGAAAACTAACGGAAAATGAACCCTGTACTTTTAACTATTCCAGTATTTATCGCGGCCACGTTAACGCTTGCGTGTGGTGTTCTGTTCGCAATTATCCACCAAAAGGATGAAAGGATAGCCGACCTTTTGGAGGACAAAGAAATTTCGATTAAGGCAATCACAACCATGCGGAAACTTTACGAAGTGGAGATTGAAGTGTCAAAGAAACTTGAAGATGATCTACTGCAAGCTGACAAGGAATATGATGCGAAGGATCGGGAGTTGAAAGCCGCTAAGGAAACCATCCAGCATTTGACTGCACGCACGTTCACAGGAAGGAAACGGAATAACAAAGGGCAGTTTGTGACCGTTGCTAAGGATGTTGAGCCTTGAAAATCGTATTAAAAAATTACTATTTACCTTTGTAGGCGAATCATAAAAACGACCCAAAAATGTCATGTAACTCTTTTTGCCAAGACCAACTACCCGAACAGTTACTGAATGACTGCGGGGCAACAGTAACGGGTGGCGGTGACCAAGCTATTATATTCGCTTGCGATGCTACCACTACCGACTTTTCAGACGAAGTAACCATTGCCGCTGATATTGCAAGCGGAAAAGCTACTTTATTCCAAGCGATTAAAGTAGGTGTTCCCGCGCAATCTGCTGTTGCTGCTGGGGCTTCTTATATCGCTGGTGCAGAGCCAAACACAACTACCTACACAATTGCTGGTACTTGGATGGATCAAAACGTGAACGATACGAACGACCTTGCTTATGCTGCAATAAACGCTTCAAGCGGTACGGTTGTAGGCGCAATCCTAATCAAACCAGTTGACGAAACAACTGTGGGCATATTGGTTAGAGGTGTGAAAGGTTTGCAGTTTGTTGGAAGTTTGGTATTTCCTGACGATAACACGGACAACGCTCACTACGAGTTCACTTTTAATGGTAAGTTTGCAACTGGCATAAAGAGCCAAGTGCTACCCGTTGGAATCTTCTCTTAGTAGTATACTTTTAATTGCATTCGGAAAGCGGGGTTATGGGCTAATGGCTCACAACCTCGCTTTGTCGTTACATAAGCACAGCCCGAACGTACCGATACATATTTTCATAAGTGAGGACATTAGTTTAAACCTCACGCGCCCAGAACTATTCGCGTCTATAAATATCCTACCTACCAAAGCCTATTTGAACAACGGAGGGCGTATTGACCCCGCGAAAGCAAAAACACAAATCTATTCTTTAGGGCGTTCTATTGGATTGGATAAGTTCCTTTACTTGGATGTCGATGGATTGGCTTTGTGCGATATTGAACCCTTGCTGAATGATTTGAACGGCACAACCGTAGCTACCGAAGTGATGGGATTAGGCGGTCGGTTTGATGAAATAGCTTACAACCTTTGGGCGAAATCGGAACGTACTTGGTCACACTTTGGATTGAGTGAAACGGCTACACTTTGCGGTATTCAATCCAGTTGGATGTACTTTGAAGCTGGGCGTGTATGCGATAAGATGCAAGAGTATTTAAACTACTATATGGAGGTCGGCATTCCACGTGATATGCTTCAATTTGATTGGGGCGGTACGGTACCCGATGAACTGCTTTATCAAGGCGTATTCGCAAAGATGGGCATAGTACCTAAACGCAAAACATCTAAGCCCGTTATTTACTTTGGCAACGCATCCAATGTCAAGCCCGAAAGCGAAGTAAAAACGGGTTACTACATCCTATCAATTTACGGGCAAGGCACAGGGAAAACCTTAACTTTGCAGCGTTACTTTGCGATGTACGAACGCGAGTTGAAACAACTTAATGCACCTTCGCAGCTGGCAAGGATTAGGCAAGACAAGCATTTGAATCGTGGAAATTAAGGTAAGCCCGAAAATAGTACCATTCCTTGCGTCAAAAGCACGTTACCAATTATTAAGAGGTGGACGTGGCGGCTTTAAGTCACATAGTGCCGCGCTTAAAATGATATTCGGAATCTTAGGACTTGACCCGTTTATAGATAGCGATGGCAACCTACAATTCAAAAAGACGGAGCGACATTTTAGGGGTGTAATTAGCCGCGATATTTTGGAAAACATACGCGATGGGCAGTATCAAGATATTTGCGACCTTATCAAAATGTATGAACTTGAAGATAGGATAGTGATAGGAAAATCGCCCTACTCTTTCTTTTGCCCAGCAACAGGGTTCAACATTATAGCCAAAGCAACCCGACAAAGTAGAACGGATGCTAAAGCCAAAACAAAGGGTATAAAAGACCCGACAATGATATGGGTGGACGAATTGCCCGATATGGAGAAAGACCACTTTCGTAAGTTGGCAATGTCGGCACGTAAGGCTGGCAGTGACTGCCAAATAATATGCACCCATAACACCGATATTGATGCAGACCATTGGGTACGAAAAGAGTTTTACGAAACGCCTATTGAGGATGCTTTTTACTTGCATACAACCTACCTTGACAATTTAGAGAACCTTTCGCCAAGCGCAGTTGAAGATTACGAGCGTATGAAGATTACAAGCCCCGATGACTACCTTGTAGAAGTTAGGGGCGAATGGGGTTCAAAGAAAGTAGTTCGGCCTTTTGCAACCCGTTACAACGATAAGCTACACAAAAAGCCTTGCGTACTGCAGCCACATCGAACTATTTACTTTTCTGTTGACTTCAACCTTGACCCGTTTGCTATGGGGTTTGCTCACATTTGGGAGGACAAAGACGGTTTGCACTTTCATAACTTTGACGAATTTAGTATTGATGGCGGCAACCTTCCCGAAGCGATTAGTCAAATAAAAGCGAAGTACGGTCACTTGCTGCATAACTTTTACGTGGTGGGCGATTACAACGGAAACGCAAGGAATATGCAATCACCATCAAACGAATCAAATTACAGGCTACTCAAAAGGCAGTTGCAACTTTCAGATCGTCAATTCGATGTAAGGCCAAACCCGCGCCATAAAAACAGCCGAACGGATTGTAACTTTATTTTAGCGCATTGTGAGGACTTTCGAGTAGACCCGATAAATTCCTTACATTTGGAGTCTGATTTTAGGTTAGTTGAAGTTGATGCAGACGAGCAAATAATCAAGGCAAATAGAAACAAAGTAGGGCAAAAAGCCGACCATTTAGATAGGTGGCGGTATTTAGTAAATTCAATTGTAATTCAGCAATGGATAACCCGAAAACAGAAACGAACTATAAATGGCTAGGCCAAAACAGGAAGTAGAAACGGAACTTTGGGATGGGTGGTATAGTGACGTATTAGAACTATACAAAGAAGGTGCGGCCGATGTTGAAGTAAAGGCGTTAATTTATGAAAAGAAAGGTTCATTTTCTAACGACCTTTGGGATAGGTGGATGAAGGATGAATTGCAGTTTTCGGAAACCATAAAAATGGGGAAACTACTTTCAGAAGCATGGTGGAACAAAAAAGGTAGGAAAGGACTTGAAAATAAAGAGTTTAATTATACGGGTTGGTACATGAACATGAAGAACCGATTTAACTGGAAGGATAAACAAGAGATTGAGCAAACCGTAACAACAAACGAATTGAGTGTCATCGTTAAAAACATGGGCAAATGAGCTGCTATAATTGCGGAGGTTGCTCCGAAACAGAACGAATGAACCTATGCCTAACGTCCGTTAACTTCGGTACGTTTCCGATTAACACGGCCGTTACGCTAACCTTTGAAAGCATGGCAGATGGAAGCGTTAGTACGGTCACGCAAACAAGCACTAACGTAGGCAACCTTACTATCCTTGCAGCCGCGTTACCTTCATTCGTGGCGGGCGTACGGTATAAAGTAAGCGCATCACACACGTGGACGGGATTAACGTGTGCAATCGTGGAATTTGGCTTAGTACAGGGCGCGAGTGGAATAGTTACGGGGGCTGCAAATGTGTTGACGGTATGCAATTAGGTATAATTGTCCTAACCTCGCTTGTTTCCGTTGGCTTTCATTTGGCCGTTATGGAGTTGATATTTACGTTCTACGGCAATCCCGAACAGTTCTACTTATCACTAAGCAAGCTGCACCAAAAGCTATCCAAGCCGCTTTGGTATTGCCCTACTTGCATGGCTTCGGTATGGGGAACGATTGGGCACTTCTACTTAGGTGGCGAACTATACTTATGGCCTGTTACCGTTCTATCCGTTGCATTCCTAAACACCTTACTTAACAAATGGGTATCAAATTAGCCAACCTAATTTTCGGGCAGCAACGTCTAAGCGATTGGCATAGAGTTAACCAAGCTACCAACGTGCGTAGTGGGATGGTTGCCGAGTTCAAAGATGACAAAGGGCGGTGGTATTACTCATTTCGTGACGAGGGCGATGTCCCTATCACACGGCTATCAGAAGCCCACACACACCTTCAATACATGGCTGCTGGGTTAAGTAGCGAAACGTGGAAACAAGCACTTGAAACAATTACCGTGTGCCTTGCCAAACAGGACATTATCAAAGCTGGCGTGGTAATTAACGACCTGACCGACCTTGAAAAGAAAATCGTAAACTTAGATGCTCTGGTGAACATTATTGCCATCAATTACGTTCGGGAGGACGAGGACGTTTCAAAGATTAGCGAATCAATACACGCGGAGAAATGCGATTACTTGAAGCATGAAACGGAGGAAGGTCGCTTTTTTTTTCGACTGCCCATGTTCATAAAACTATTGAACGGGCTAACAGTTTCCAAGACCGATGCAACCAGCTTATTGAGAAACTTTCAACAGGCAAGCGAAAACCTGAAAAGAAGGTGGTCGATATTGCGTTTAGAACAGCCCACAACAGAATAAGCAAGCAGCGATTAGAGTGGACGCGATTCTTGCGGTTCATGGGTAAGGATTCGGATGGGTTCGCAAGGCTACGTGATATGGGGCGTTCCGACTTCCTTTTGGAATTGTTTACCTTTGTCGAAACGCGGTTAAGCGAGATTAAACAGGCAAAGAATGGCGGACGAAATAGTAGCAAAGTATAGGGTCGATGTAGATAACGCGAGCAAAAGCCTAACCGAACTTTCAAACCGCGTACTATTTTTAGAATCTAAACTCGAAAAGGCTGGCACAAAAGGTTCGGCAGCCGTCAATAACATTGGCGCAAGCGTACAAGGGCTTGGTTCTAAGTTTTCCAACTTAGGCAGCACGATAGCTGGGGCGTTTGGTATTACTGCTGGCATTGCGGGCTTTGTTAACATCATGCGTAATGCGATAGGGATTACCACCAACTTTGAACAACAAATGTCAAAGGTTAAGGCGGTAACTGGCGCGACTGCTAAAGAGATGTATGAACTTAATAATTCAGCGAAAGCATTAGGGGCAAGTACTAAATTCACAGCGACCGAAGTAGGGCAACTTCAAGAGGAGTTTGGTAAGTTAGGTTTTACCACAAAAGAAATCTTAGCGGCAACCGATGGAACGCTTGCTTTGGCTGCTGCTGCTGGCACTACTCTAAGCGATGCGGCAAGTGTGGCTGGTTCAACTATTCGAGGTTTTGGATTGGATGCAAGTGAAGCGGGGCGTGTTGCAGACGTTATGGCGTTGGCATTCTCAAAGTCAGCATTGGATATTGAGGACTTTAGAGAATCCATGAAACTTGTCGCACCTATTGCAGCGGCTGCAAACATCGACCTTGAAACAACCACAGCGTTATTAGCCCGACTTTCGGACGTTGGTCTAAAGGGTTCAATAGCGGGAACGGGCTTAAAAAACCTACTATCAAAACTATCTGATACCAGTAGTGTACTATCACAGGAATTAGGATTCACGGTTAAAAACTCAAACGACCTATTTAAAGCATTTAAGCAACTTGAAAGCGGAAACATAGACCTAACCGCTGCGACTGAATTAACAGACGAACGGTCAAAGGCTGCATTCCTTTCTTTGATTAAGGGCATAGATACGGTGCAAGAACTAAAGACGGCATTGGATGGCGCGGCTGGGTCGGCTAAGGTTATGGCTGATATTATGCAAGACAACTTTAAGGGTGCGGTAGATGAACTATCAAGTGCGTGGGAAGGGTTAGTGTTGCAGTTGATTAGTACGGAGGAGGCGGAGAAAGCTGTTAGGGCGTTGTCTGAATTGATACGCGGTCAAGCAGACGCAATGGCTGAAGCAAATAAGCAATTTGTAGATGGCAAACTATCAATTGATGAATACAAAGAATCTTTAATAGGTATGTCGGGTGTTGATTTATCAAGAAGCGGTGAGGATATTGCGGAACAATATAGGAATGCAAACATTGCGCTTGCTGACTTACGAGCAACGCAAGGAAAGGGATTTGATACAGGATTGGAGTGGAGTAAGGCGGTAGAATTACAGGCTGAAAAAACACAAATACTTTACGATAAGTTACTTATTGCACGTAAGGCATTAGACGAATATAGAGAAGGCATGACAGAGGTAGGTGATAATGCACCTACAGCTGACGAAATTAATAGATTAGCGCTTGCACTTGATAACGTGGCTGGTGTAGATGGTAGCGGAGAGGTTAGAATAAACAACATAGAAACGCTATCAAATGAATTAAAGACTTTAAAGGAACAGCTTGAAAAGTCGGCAATCGGTGGCGGTACGTTTTGGAATATCCTTCAAAAAATCGAAGCTAAGATTAAAGAGTTAACCGAAGCGCAAGCGATGACAAAGTTTGCGGAAGCGTTAATACCCGATGAAGAACCCGAAAGTCAGGCTTTAATGAATAAGATAACAGCAGAATTAGATGCTGAAAACAAAATGCTTGACGGTAAAAAGGAAGCACATGAAGAGTTTAACGAATGGCAAAAGGCGGAACTTGAAAACTGGGTACAAACTCAATTAGATGCTAATAAGGAAACCACTAAAGCAACCGAATTAACTGAGGAAGAAAAACGGCAAATATGGGAAGCCGCTGCAAATACTACTATTCAGTTAATTGGAATGGTTAGCCAATCTATACAAGATGGGTATCAAAGAGATTTACAAAACTTAGATGAGCGACTTAATCAAGGATTAATTTCAGAACAGGAATACGACAAGGAAAAAAGGGAATTATTAAGCAAACAAAATGATGCGGCCAAACAGGCGGCTATATTTCAAGCAATAATAAACACAGCATTAGCGGTTACAAGTGCATTAACTGCTGGCCCTATTGTTGGCCCGATATTGGCAGCGTTGGCGGGTATTTTAGGCGCGGCACAAATCGCGTTTATCACATCACAGCAACCGCCACAATTTGCGAAGGGTGTCGTAGATTTGCAAGGTGAAGGAACGGCAACAAGTGACAGCATACACGCCAAGCTATCCAAAGGCGAAAGCGTTATCACGGCAAAGGAAACAAACAAGCACAAGGGGCTACTCGAAGCGATGAACAAAGGACTTGCAGAAAAGTACATCCTAAGTAATTACGTAAAGCCCGCGTTGGATTCTGCGATGTTAAGCGGGTTTGCAGACATGGGCAAGAGTGCGGAGGTTAACGGGTTAACTGCCAATCTAAAAGACCATAACATTATCGCAGCGATGGATAGGCATAGGGCGGCCGATGTGGCTGGGTTCAAAATGTTAGCGGCTAAGTTAGACCGTAGGCAACCAAAACGTGGAGGATATGCTTAGTATTACATCGCCCGACTTTAGCATTGCCAACCAACCAAACGGCATAACCGAATTAACGCACCGCGTATATTACTCAAGTGAGTTAAGTGGTTTTCTTGAAGAAATAAACGGGGATTTAACTTTTTACGGGGCTGATTATACCTTTTTACGTAGGGCATACCTTACCAATTCATGCAGAATTATACCGTTTGAATTATCGGACGGGTGCGGATTGGTTTTAGACTGCAATATGTTTCTGAATGAGTGCGAGTGGCGGCCTGACTTATGCCAAGTCAAAGGGCAACTTGTAGATGCAGGGTTCTTATCGCTAATAGACCAGAACATGGGAATTAAAGCCTATGTGAATGTTGGGCGTTCAAAGAATGATGTGGACATTTCTGCAAGCGTATTAGAGCAAACCGACCTATTTTACTACGGGCAAAACCAACAAAGCGGAGGTGGTGACATTGCAGCACAAAACAGGGTAGGTGTTCGCGTTTACGATGCGTTTAAGATGCTTGTTGCATTTATGACCGATGGGGCTTTGGGCTTTGAATCGGACTTCTTTAGACCTGATGACATTAACAGGGGTTACTATACACTAATTACGGGCAACTCACTTAGGACAGGCGATGTAAATAGTTGGCCGCTTATTTCATTCGAGGAACTTTACAAGGACTGCCAACGTCTATTCAATCTATCATTTGCAACGGAAACGGTTGGAGGAGTTAGGCGGTTAAGGATTGAACCGACTTCATATTTTAGGCAGACCAATAGCAGTATAACACTTGCCAATCCTGACGCGGTTACTCAAACATCAAATGATAAAAGTTTTTACCAAAAAATACAATTTGGTTCAAATGAATTTAGTAATGACAATTTTAACTATTTTCCAAACGCAACTTTTTTAGGATTTAGAGAGGAGGAATTTCACTTAGGCGGTCAATGTAATACCAAGAACATTCTAAAATTACAAAGTGAAACTTTAATTTACGACACGAATAGAATCCAAGCAGCCTTACCCGTTGCAAGTGGTGGAGATGCTGACCCAAGTAATATATTGGATGAGGACATTTACATCGTTCAACATTATTCAGATAATTCAGTTGCCAACACGCCCAATCCATTAAGCCCTACGGTTGACGTTTACTTTAATGAGATATTAAGTAACTACAATATCGCGCTACGGTGGGGCGATGGCATACCTTACCCAATCTATTTGTTTTTGGGATTGGCTCAAAACTTTGCAACGGGCGTGTTAACTACTACAAACTTTTTGCTTGCTGGCATTGGGGTATTTAGATACGTTCTTGGTGGCGATAGCACAGGCTTTGACCTTCCATTACGACAAATTGTCAACTGTAATGATGACACTTTTCCATTAGGCGAAGACCCAAACGGAAACTATACCATTCAGTTAGCAACACCTGAATCATTTAACCCAGCTGGAACTTGGCCACCACCTCTGGCATTATTGGGTGGAAGATATACAGCACCATTTGATGCTGTTTACGTTTGCAAATTTGAGGGCATAACTTACATCGAAACATTAGACCCAGCGCAATCGGTTGGCTTTGGAATAGCTTTTCAAGTGTTTAATAGCTTTGATGTATTTCAATACGAACACTATTGGTTCAAAACATCGCAGCCTAATGCGGTTGGATTTGGCGCTGCAAGTAATCAATGGGATGTTAGTGTTCCTTTGTTTATGAACACTGGCGATTATGTAATACTAACTATATTCGACCCAAAGGATTTATCAAGTGAAAATTTTGGTTATGATTACACCACTATTTACATTCTTAACGGGGCAAAGTTTATAGTTGAAGACCCGTTAGGCGGCCAATGGGCAACCTATGACCCTAACGACAACAACCTAATTGATACGGCCATCAAATACCCTATCACTTCGCAAACGTGGCAAACCTACCTAAGCAATAGGCATGGCATTATTTCCGTTCCATTTAACAACGGGGCTATTCAAGGACGTACAAACGACCTTAGCCGCAACCTACATACAGGAATGACGGAGGTTAAAATAGTTAGTACCTTTGGCCAAACACAGATATGAGCCTCGATTTAATCCCATACCAGCCGTTACCCTTTGGATTAGAGGACAATTGCACCATTCCATGTTATGAAGGTTGGATGCAAAAGATACAAGGTAGCACAGACGTTACATCCATTCAATTCGCTTACGGGGCGTGTTCAAACACAAACAGCGAAACAATAGATGGCAACTTTACAGGCGGTGGAGTTGACTGGATACAAGGCGGATTGTGGACGTTTCCCGATACGCGGGCTGTTTCACCTATTGGAGGTGCTGGTTACATTCGGCAAGCAATAGCCAACGCAAGCGGTTTATATTACGAGTTGGAGTTTACGATTGTGGTAAATAACGGTTTGATGCTGCTGAACTTTAGTGATGGCACGATTATACCGTATTCAGCAAGTGGAACGTATACCTACACGTTTGAAAGCGTTGGAAAGACTTACGTAGAGTTCTTTTTTAATACTGCTTTGGGCGGTACGGTTGCCAACGTAATAATGAAGCCGATACTTACGCGGGTGCATTTTGGTCTTTATTCTACTGATGGATTGCTTGTTAATTTTGGGTTGCCCAATACAGGAGTAACCTACAATAATGGTTTCTTGACTTACAATGTAGAATGGAATGATTTCGCCATACCCAATGACTGCTACTATATAACTGTTTACGACCCTTGCCAATGCTCGCAGTTTGGATTTGCTGGGGATGACTTCCAAAGTCAGGCGCAATGGGATGTTTACGCGGGCGGTGATGACTTAATTGTTATTACAGGCGGAACGATGCAAGCAAGCGCGATTACCCAAGCTGCCCACTATGTTAGGCGAAGGGATGTTCTTTGTCGAGATATAGCCTACACGATTACGTTCACCATTAGCGGAATGCAAGGAACTGACACGTTCCAATTTGCATCGGGGTTAACAAGCGGAACGATCTACACAACGGACGGAACTTATACCGAGGTAATAACCCCAACGTGGACAAACGATGACCCGCTGGATTTGCGTTTTTTATTCCTGTTGGACATTGCTACTTTGCATTTCGTACTGATTAACGATTTCAGTATCGAAGCGGTTACTCCGATTGCAACTTATCGAAGCGTGGCGTTTGAATTAAAAGACACCTTTTGCCAATGCACAGTTTTAGTTTCAGCTTGCGGCAATGGTGACCAGTTTAATATGGGATTTGTTGGCACGGGATTTAACCCGTCTATTCGCTTAGAATCAACTTTGAGGACTTCAAGTTACCCAACTACCCGTGAAGCCTATGAGTTCAGCACAGGGCAAAAAAAGACTACCTATATGCGTACTCGAAAGGCGCGGTCTTTTGCTTACGGTGCGCCCGAATACGTGCATGACTTTATACGTTTAACGCTTGGGTTTGATAACGTCTACTTGGATGGTCGGGCTTCATTCTGCGAGGACGAAGAACCGCCATCGATAAGCTGGAGCGATGAAGTTGATTTCGGAGTTGCTACTTATACGTTCAGCGATGCTGTAGAATTAACCGAGAAACGGCCATGTGCAGACGGTGCGCCTTTGGCCTGCGATGTTAATGGTATCGAATTGGAGGTAAACGTAGGCACACGCAAGCCTGTACTAAACACATCAACAGGCAAGACAATAAACATACCTAAACCAATATAAGATGGCAAGTATTAACGTCAACAATTTACCAGCTAAGGCAGCCGCTGCAATCACAACGGCCGACCAAGTGATGACTTTCACGGCAAGCGGTGACACCACACAAACGCCATTTAGTGAAGCGGTTGCAGCGGCCAATGCTTTGAACGCAAACGCGGCATTAACTATTGCAAGCGTTACCATTCCAACAGCCGAAGTATTGACGTTATTTACTACTCCAGTACCCTTTGGAATTACAGTTCCTGTTGGTTATTTCATTCAGCCTTTAGGAATGTCGTTTCGGGCTCAAAATGGAACAACGGCATACGACACAAATACAAAACTTGCTGCAAGGTATATAGGTTCAGATAAGCACTTTTCAGCAGCTTCAGGGAACTGGACAAGGGTATTGCAATCAACTATAAATCGCGGTGGCCTATTAGGTATTGATGGCACGTTTAGTGGAACAACAACCGACACGCAAATTCTTGATGCTACTGACATTGAAATTTATGTTGAAACTGGCAACCCATTAAACGGGGATAGCGATATTACTATTACAATGGTCTACATACTAATCCCAACGCCTTAGAATGCCCACCGCAGCCGAACTACTCCGCGACAAGGTAAACGGCCTAACGGATATTCCTGACAGTTGGGTTAATCGAGTGACTGGTATACAGCCAAAGATAGCTGCAAGGTTAACGCGGTTAATGGCTAAACTTACCACGACAAACGGAGTAGTTGACCAAACAGGCGCAAACCTTAGAACGATCACGGCTATATTAGAGGACTTACGAGCGTACATGACGCAAGGGGAATATGCCACGGTGATAGGTGAGTTGAATAAAGACTTTATTCAGCAGCAAGCCACGTCCACAGCTTACATGACAACCTTAGGCGGGCAAGGAATAGAAACCACATTCGCAGCCCAAACATACGCGGCAAGACGGGCACAACTTGTAGGGCAATTAGTGAACGGTATTGATGAAGCCGTGTTAAATCCCGTATTTGAAACGCTACTAACAGGCATCGAAACCAAAGCCAGCTACTCCGATTTATTGGTGAGCGTTACGGATAGCATAGTTGGCACGCCTAACTATGACGGGAGGTTGCTTGCTTATTCGCGGCAACTTGTAACCGATACCATTGGCACAACTGATAGGGCGTTTACCGAGATTATCGCAGCAGATTTAGGCTTAGAGTGGTATCGTTACACGGGCGGTTTAATGGACACGACCAGATGCTTTTGTGAAAAACGCAACGGCAAATGGTATCACAAAAAAGAGATTGAAAGTTGGGGCAACAAAGAGAATTTAGGCGAATGCAACACGGGCAAAGGATGGGCGGGAATGAATCGTGCTACGGATTCAAGTACAATCTTTGCCTATGCTGGTGGGTATAATTGCCAGCATTCTATATTGCCAGTTTCCGAAGCGGCCGTACCTATTGAAACTTTGAAGGAGGCAATAGCTAAAGGATTCTATTCGCCAAGTGCAAATACCCGTAAATTATTGGGAATATAGTTTAATTTTGCCGAATGCTTATCAAAACGGGTCACATTATCGAGTTCAATATCGGTGAGTTTGTGTATCTGAAAGTTGATAAAGACCAATCCAAACGCATGATTGTTTCCATTGCATTAAGACCATGCAACGCGGTTCAATACGAGATTTACGACGGGCATAGTGAAAGTTGGCATTTCGGTATTGAGTTATGCGCAGAACGGGATATACTTTTAGCCACATCGAATTGATTGCACTAACGTCTATTTCACCACGCCACGCGATTGGTGACGCACAAATAAAAGCTGTTGAAAGTTGGAAAGCGCAAGGTTGCCGAGTTATATCTTTGAACACTGCCAGCGAAATTTCGCTACTTAAAGACCGCTACGACATTGAGTTTGCGGAGGTAACGATTACAACCAAAGGTCTTTATAAATCACCTTATATTCTGATTGGCTCATTTATAGACCACGCAAGGAATAACGGGTTTGAATCAATAATGCTAATCAATAGCGACATTATTTTGAGGGGTGCGGTATCGGAGTATTTCAGCAAGTGCAAGGAGGGATTGGTATTCTGCAACCGAACGGATTTTAACCGCGATTTTCAAGACCAAAAGCTATACCCTAATGGCTTTGACGTTTTCTTTATTCACTCCGACTATTACGATTTGATACCTCACACGCTATTTGCGATGGGGCAAACGTGGTGGGATTATTGGCTACCGTATCGGTTCATTATGAGCCGCGTGCAGTTGTTCTTAGTCAAAGAGCCTATCTTCATGCACGAACGCCATTCCGTGCAGTACGATGGGGCAGAATGGATAAGAATGACAAGGCACTTCCAATGGGTGGAGAATTACTTAGATAGGGCAAGACCGCAAGACGTAAACAACACGGTTTTCAGAATGATACAAGCAAAATGCAAATGACAATTGACATAGTCTGTCGCACATATCCAAAAGATTACGAATGGCTGCACTTAGCCCTTGCATCTATTCAAAAGCACGTAACGGGCTACCGTAATATCGTTATTTGCACCCCAACCCCAAGAGGATTAGAACACCTAACCGCTGAAAGAGTGGTTCAAGTGACAGACTTACCCGATGGATATATCGGCCAGCAGCTAACCAAGTTGGAAGCGTGGAGGTATACCGATGCCGATGCCGTTGTCTTTTGGGATAGCGATGTAATTGCAATCGAACCTTTGGATGTTAATGAGTACTTTGAGAATGGCAAACCGATAATTTGGAAAACACGTTACTCCGAAATAGATTGTCCTTGGCAACCGATAACCGAGCAAGCGATGAAATACATGGTCGAATGGGAGTATATGCGTAGGATGCCTTTAGTTTACCACACAAAGACGCTTAAAAACGTGTGTATGTATTTAGAGGAAGTTCACAAATTACCACTGTTTACTTACCTAAGCCGTGTGCCTTATCGCAGCTTTTCGGAGTTTAATGTGATGGGTGCATTTGCCGAAGTACATGAGCCCAAAGGTTACGTTTTCAAAGATACCAACGGGGCGGATATGCCAAAGATAAAAGCCATGCAGTTCTGGAGTTGGGGCGGAATTACTAACGATGTTTTAGCGCAAATCAAATGATAATACACGAATTTACAAACGGCAAAAAGGTCGCTTTAATCGAGGACGATACTCACATAAGCAAGTGGGTAATTGAGAACCAACGCTTAGACCACGACCGAAGTACGTTGCCGCTATTAGATGAATTTATCCATCGCGGGTTCACTGTAGTTGATATTGGGGCTTATATCGGTGATCATACCATTGCATATTCTAATCGGGTCGGGTCGCGCGGTTCTGTCTACGCATTTGAGCCAAACCCGAAAGCCTTTGAATGTTTGGAGTATAATTTGAAGGGCAAGGATAACACTGTATGCTTTAAGCGTGGAGTAAGCGATAAGAAGCACACCATCGGGTTAGCTTACGACATTAACGCTGGGGCTACTCACGCCATCGCGGAGGGTAACATTCAATGCGTTTCTTTGGATTCGATTAACCTACCCGAATGCGATTTCATAAAAATGGATTGCGAGGGTATGGAGGTCAAAGCGTTACTTGGTTCAGCGTTAACTATTAAGAAATTTGCCCCGACAATGTTAATCGAGGTGAACGAAACCGCACTTGAAAGACAAGGTGAAAGCCGCGCAAGTTTGCTTGCCTTGTTGGATTCGATGGGCTATGAGTACCGCAACCTTTACAAGAATGAAGGTATCCAAGGGTCGCAAGTGGACATAATTTGTACTCCGATATGAAAGCATTTGTAACTGGCGCAACGGGTCAAGATGCAAGCTACCTATGCGAATACCTTCTTGGATTAGGCTACGAAGTACACGGAATGATTCGGGCGAGTTCAAACATCGTGCAAGAGTCCAAACGCCTTAAACTTTGCTACTCAAACCCAAACTTTCACACGCACTACGGGGATATGACAGACCCGCTAAGTTTGGAGCGCATACTTACCCAAGTAATGCCCGATGAAGTATACAACTTAGCCGCGCAATCACACGTTAGGATTTCCTTTGACGTACCACAATTCACCGTTCAAACGGATGCTGTGGGCGTGATTAACTTACTTGAATCGATGCGGAGGGTTTGCCCGAATGCTAAGATGTACCAAGCAAGCAGCAGCGAAATGTTTGGGCTTAGTTGTGATGCCGATAGCTACCAAAGAGAAACAACACCGCTCAATCCTGTTAGTCCTTACGGTTGCTCAAAGGTATTCGCGTACAACGTGGTTAGGCACTATCGTAGGGCTTACGGTATGCACTTGAGTAATGGAATACTATTTAACCACGAAAGCCCGCGCAGAGGTGTTGACTTTGTAACGAATAAGGTTGTGAAAGCCGCTGCTATGATTGCACACGGCAAACAGGATGTTTTGGAGTTGGGCAACTTAGATGCAAGTAGGGATTGGGGTCACGCTAAAGACTACGTGAAAGTGATGCACGCCATGCTGCAACTTAGCGAGCCGACTGATTACGTATGCAGTATGATGGAAACGCACACCGTACGCGAGTTATGTGAGTTGGCGTTTAGTTACTTTGATTTAAATTACCGCGACCATGTAACACTTAACCCGAAATACTTACGTGCGGAGGAACTGCCATACTTGAAAGGCGATTCGACAAAGTTGCGAACCGAATTAGGATGGCAACCGACATACACTTTTGAAAGTATGATTGTCGAAATGTGCGAGCATTGGACTGACGAGATAAACGGCAAAGAAAGCACACGCTAAAAATTAACTAACTTTGTGGCATGGCACGAAATATAAAGATACGTCCTCAAGATAGGCCAATACGGGGGCGGTGTGGCGGCAAGAAGTCAGGCTGCCAATTGACTGACTTTTATATCGTAATGGAAAAAGCAGCATGAACGAGGTCGATGTTAGGCGAATTTTAGATAATGTTCTGGAAGTTGAGAAATTCACTAAGAAAGGTGATATTCCTAAGTATCGGGATGGCTACGTTGCCGCAATAGAGCAGCGCAATTCTATACTTGTCCATGCAGACCCTAACGTGTTTCCCGAAAAGCTATTTAGAAACCGCGCCCCAAATCAAGATTTGGAGCAACAAAAGTATATAAAGGACAATTATACCAATACCACATCGCAAGTATTCCAAGACTATTTAACGGTAATCGGTCGGGCGTTTATAGATTCAAACTGGCAAGTAATACCGAAAGAGGGAAGTGAGGATTTGATGAAATACCTACTTACCGACTTGCCTATTTATGGGTCAGTTGAAACCTTTGTAAAAGGCGTATTACCTTCCATCAAAACAAAGGATGCAAACGGTTTGGTTGCCGTTATGCCGCACGGATTTGAGTATGTAGAAGGCGAGGACGGTGAAAGTAGAGTTGATGACCAAAAGCTATTTGAGCCAACAATTTACTACTATGCCAGCGATAAAGTAATCGACTACAAAAGCGGCCATTATGCCCTTTGTGTTAGTTCTGAAATGTCACGGGTCGAGTACAACGGCAAAGAACATAGAATGGGGCGGGTTATGTATTTATACACCCGCGAAACCATTTGGAGAATTGAGCAAGTGGGCAGACAAACCGAAAACACTTACGCAATCTCTGAATACTTTGCACACGGTGAGGGTATCTTGCCCGTTATTGAATTAAAAGGAGTGCCACAGATTTCGCCCGATGGCAGTATCTATTGGGTAAGTCCTTTTTATTACGCGGTTGGTCTGTTGAACTTAGCACTAACCAATAGAAACTACTTGCAGCTATCCATTGCCAATAGTGCGTTTCCCTTTAGGATAATGAAGGCTTCAAAGTGTGAGTTTCACGATGAGGTAAGTAACTGCCAAAACGGGCATTTGATTTCTATTGAAACGGGCAAAGATATAGGCACGTGCGGGGCGTGCCAAGGCACAGGGGCATATCGTCCAGTTAGCCCGATGGGAACTTTGCTTTGGACTGATTCAGACCGATTCAGCGAAGGGCAAGCGAGCAACTACCCACTTGTCGAATACGTAGAACCGTCTACCAATGCAATGTCTTTCGTGCGTGAACAGGTGGATATTGACACCAAAGAAGCGCGGTCAATTCTGCACCTACAAACGTCCACAAGCGATGTGAAAGGCTCAAAGGATATGACGGCTACAGGGATGGCAATAGACCAGCAGTCTATGTTCTCTTTTGTCAAAGGCGTGAGTGAGCAGATATTCGATGTGTTTGATTTTGCTAACCATCGCATCGCATTCCAACGCTACGAGGATGCCGACCTTGCACCTACTTTGATTTATCCGCAGACGTTTGACTTTAGAACGGAAGCCGACATTTGGGAACAGATTAAGATGGCAAGGGATAGCGAAGCACCCGCATACATTATGCACACTTTGTTCTTCCAGTTAATGAACAATCTACTTAGTTCAGACGTGGATGCACAGGCGGTACTAAGTTCAATCGTTATTGCAGATAAGTTGTTTGCGCTAAGTGATACGGCCATCGCATTGCGTAAGGCAACCAACTCAATAGAGCCGTGGCAAATTACGCTACATGATTCGTCTATTCAAATTGCACAGGAGTTGATACAAGAAGACCCTAAATTCTTGGAGTTAGATAATGCCGAACGCGTGGCAAAACTTGTAGAACGGGCAAAATTAAATACCTTTGTGCCTAATTCGCTATTAACCAATCAAATATTGAATGCCTAAAAACACTTTAATAAAGTGCATAGTTAACGGTAAGGAATTGCGCCTATTCAACTATGAAGCCTTAACTGGTGAGTTCTTTAGTCGGTTGCTAAAGTTGCCAAACATCAAAAGCATCGAAGTAAGCGACCCGAATTTAGAGGAAAAATTAACTAAAGACGAATTTAGCCAACTTGCTAAACGGTTTGAGTACCTTGCGCCTAAAGTAAGAAAACCCGAACCGTTGCCGTTGGAAGAATTTGAAACGCCAACCGAAAAACCAAAACAAACACGTAAACCAAAAGCAGATGCCAATTGAAGTAAAAGACCTTGCCGACTTTTTGGGGGTAACCATAACAGCCGACACAACTATTGATACCGTTAAGGAGGAAATAAACGCGAAGTACGTGCCAACAGAAAGGCATTCAACAGCGTTAGGCGAATTGAACGGCAAAGTTTCCCACGCCATAAAGAAAGGCTTTAAGGATATAGGGGTCGAAATCGAAGCAAGCGAATTAAAGGACAAGAACCTAACCTGTCTCTTATACACATCTCCGAGCCCACGAGACAGGCAGAAATCTCGTATGCCGTCTTCTGCTTGAAAA
>ENA-OSIY01000671-OSIY01000671.1-marine-metagenome-genome-assembly--contig:-NODE-671-length-18856-cov-7.181266_pt1 | contig 18856 bp, 25 predicted proteins | sample MGYA00237884_ERZ534233 | MGnify/ENA primary metagenome ERZ534233 (study PRJEB26412, sample SAMN06343840) | marine metagenome | isolation source: estuarine water | place: USA: Columbia River Estuary... | reverse complement strand
GCATACGAGATTTCTGCCTGTCTCGTGGGCTCGGAGATGTGTATAAGAGACAGGGTTAACGCTGAATTTGCACAGCATTTGGCAATGGCTGCTGCTAATATGGTTGCCAATGGGATTAAAATTAACTGCGCCTTTAACATTGGATCAGTAATCACTATTGCTCGCCGCAATCTAGTTGATATCTTTTTGAAGAGTGATTTCGATTACATCTTCTGGGTTGACAGTGATATGAAATTTCCCATTGATGCTCCTATGCGATTGCTAGCGCGGAACAAGGATATTGTTGGTGCAAACTATCGTCGTCGTCGTTTCCCTAATCCTAACTTTACAGGCATGATGGGAGCCGCTGGACAATTTACTGAGTTCCAAACTACTGATAATAGTCCAGCAATGGAATTGATTGACGTACTACCCCATGGACTAGTATTGGTCAAAAGAGAAGTTTACGAGAAGATTCCTCAGCCACATTATTTGCAGGAATATGTTCCACATTTAAATCTAGAAATAGGTGAGGACATTTTCTTCTGCCAACAAGCACAAAAAGTAGGCTACCAAATTTGGTGTGATCAAGAATTGAGTCGTGAGACGGCACACATTGGTATTTTTCACTTTAACTACAATCTGTCAGTACCAAAATAAAAGAAAGGATTCCTATGTTTGAATCTATTGAAATACGCAAAGTTAAAAACGGTGTTATCGTTACCTTGCGTAACGACGAAGAAGAAGATCAAGAATATGTCTACGATGCAGATCGTAAGGCTTTAAAATTCATTAAAGATCTTCTCGAAGTCAAACCTACCAAAGAGCGAGCTCCGGCTTGATAAATTATGACAGTTAAGAAAAAATATGCAGTAGGCGATACCGTTTGGATCTATGGCATTAGTAAAAACAATGTTAAGTCTACACAAGGTATAGTGATCAAAATATTTACCATTGATTACGGCAACTATAATAAAGAGCCGCAGTATCTTGTTGAAGTTCCTACTGAGATCGAACCCTTATTAGAAGTTCGTACTTGGCATACAATTAGCCAAAGCAAAGATGGCCATGTTGGATCAGTGCGTGAAGTGTTTAGTGATCCAGATGCTTCACATAAAATGCTGGCTAGGACTGGTATGGCATTTATTTCAACAGATGAAGAATTAAACGAAGTGTCTGATAGATTTGAAGAACACATGGCCGAAGAGGACGAAGTGAGTCCTGAGGAAATTCATGCTGCTATGTTACGGTCGCAACAGTCCGTAACTGTGCCTTCCATGAGTCCTCCCAAGTCATCTAAGCGTAGATACTACACGAAAAAGAATTGATGACTATTGATCCGTGGCAGCATATGCTTCATCAAATTGAACCAGCATACGACAAATATAAAGACATTATAGAATATGGTCATCCTAAGTTTATGATTAATTTAACTTGGGACACAAATGGAACATTTCAAATACGTATTAGTGATGACTGGAATTTAGATTCAAAAGAGTTTGATGAAGGTATTATTTGGGCCACGGAACAATTAGCAACATGGTCCGACTGTCGCCGTGTTGCTTGGGATAGATGGGAATTTAAGCGTCGTAAGGATGCTGCAAAATTTAAAACATTGTTTACATTAAAATGGGCACAGTAAGGTGGGAACAATCCTATGAGGATGAACGACTTGTCATCAAAGAGATTCACACGGTAATTGTACATCGTTTCAGAATGGGAGATGTTGAAGATCCCGATCTATACGCCTCTGCACCAATGTACAACTGGCAACAAAGTGATCCGGGTAAATTTGTTATGGAACACGCTATAGATAAACCCATATGGCATAGACAATTAGATCAATTCGCATACGGATATCAATATGCTATAGAAGCAGAGTTAGAGATGAAGAAGTTAAGCGAATTTTATTTACGATGGGGACCGATAGATGGACATAGTAAGATACAGTGATAAATGTGTAGTTAATCAAGTTAACAGCAGTAAATCTATTGAGGCAGAAGTTTTTAATTTTAATGAAGCACGGAATTTAACTGTGGTATTAAACAAATCAGTAAAATTAAACATGTCATGGAATGGTAGAATGTATGAAGGCCGTGTAGCCGGAATAGATTTTATTACCGACGGCCCATCTATACAACGAACTAGAACAGGAAGATAATATGGACGCACAAACTCCAGCAGAAGGTATTTTGAAGCGAGGTCAATGGGGAGACTCCATGACCTACCAAGTTGTTTGCCACTGTCATGATGTCAATCATGATCATAATGTTTGGGTAGAAGCGGATGACGCAGACGTCACTGTTACAACTTATACCACACAAAGATCTAAATTTTGGGAACTAAATCGTTGGCAAACAATTTGGATCTTGCTAACTAAGGGCCATGTTGAATATGAAGCTAATATTATCATGACACGACAGCAGGCGCTCAACTATGCAGAGATTTTGAAACGTGCTATAAAAGATGTAGAAAAATTTAGAGAGGAAAAGAAAAATGGCATTACTAGCAGTAGGTGATCGAGTAGAAAAAGTTAGTGGATATAAATGGCCCGGCATTGTCGTATCAGTATTTGATACGCTTGCAGGCGAACGCAGAGTTGTAGTGGAATGTACTACTCCGGAAGTAGCGGGCGCACTGCATATCTATAACGAAAAACAATTACGAGTGGAATCTTAATATGACAATTAGCAAAATCACAGATTACAATAATGAAATGTATAAACAGTTGGCAATTAATAATTTAGATAAGCGACACGAAGCACTACGTATTGAAGAACTCAGGGTTCGTGAAGATCTCAAAGCCACCGAAGAAGCAAGAATTGAAATGAATCGCCGGATGAATCGTCCGGGACAAAATGTAGATAGGATGGCATGATGACAAACCCTTTTAGAGATCAAGAGAAATTTATGAAGGCTTGCGACCAAACAGTTGACAAGTTTAATGAACTGCAATATGCTATGTATATCAAGTTGATCAATGAAGAACATCAAGAATTGTTAGAAGCTACTCTAGCAGAAGATCGAGTAGAACAACTGGATGCATTGATTGATATTTTAGTTGTTACTATTGGAGCGATCCATAGTGCAGGATTTGATGCAGAAGGTGCATGGAAAGAAGTTATGAAAACCAACTTTGCCAAAGTTGACCACAACACAGGCAAGGTGCGTAAGCGTGAGGATGGTAAAGTGTTAAAACCAATTGGTTGGAAGTCGCCTGAGTTGGCGCAATTTATTAAAGGAGAATAACATGTTTGGTGCAAATTATACAAATGGCGGTATCGTAAATTACCGTTCAGCAGGAGAAATTAATTCAGCAATGGGCCGTGTTTACGGACACATGAGTCTTGCTGTTATCGTATCCATGTTTGTCAGTTACATTGTGGGCTCTAGCCCGGAGTTGGTGGCATTCTTTTTTACAGGTGTACTAAAGTGGATTGTGATTTTTTCACCACTTGCGGCAATCTTTGGTATTAGCTATGTGCTAGGTAATAACCCTAGTAAAGGTGTGGCGCAGTTGTGCTTACATGGTTTTGCGGCATTGATGGGGCTGAGTTTTGCTACAATCTTTGCTGTATTCACTATGGGTAGTATTGTAAGTGCATTTATGGGTGCGGCAATCTTATTCGCTGTAATGAGTGGATATGGTTACTTTACCAAAAAGGATTTGACATCAATGGGGTCGTTTATGTTTATTGGTCTAATTGCCATTATCATTGCCAGCATTGTTAACATCTTTATTGGTAGTACTGTTATGCAGATGGTTATTAGTGCTATTGCTATCATTATCTTCTTGGGTCTTACTGCTTACGATACACAACGTATTCGCGAAATGGTTAGCGTTGATACTAGCCCAGCTGTTGAAGTTAGCGGAGCATTGAGTCTATATATGGACTTTATCAACTTGTTTATCAACTTGTTACAACTGTTTGGCGATAGAAAATGATTAGAGAATTTATCAACATTGTAGAAGGGCTTGCCATTACCGATGCCTGGTTCAAAGACGGCGGCTTTAAAACTTACAAACGTCCTGCCAAAGAACGTTATGAGATTGCTGACAAACCTGGCACTATTGATACACTCGAAGGCCCAGTTAAGTATCCTGCGGGCTACTACATCATGACTGGCCCAAAAGGTGAGCAGTATCCTATTACTCCAGAAAAGTTTGATGAACTTAAAGACGATTTGGGAGATGGTGTCTGTACACCAAAGAAGATTATCAAATGGGCCAAGTTGGCAGATCGTTCCGGAAGTGTTGACACATCATGGGGTGAGAAGTTACACTATAATCCAGACGAAGATGTTATTGTTCGTCACGGTGAAAACGACTACGGTGTAGTCAAACGAGATATATTTGCACAAACATACGAGAAAGTATAATGGCACAACACACACATTACTGGTCATGCACACCGTTCGCAGATTGGCTTCGCGGCACTAAGAAATTGAGTGCGGGTACCAGTGAAGAATGGGATGACTGGACCACTGCGGCTCAGATGAAGCACAATTTTCGTTACTGGCTAGCTGAAGAGGCCCTAGGCTACATCCAGGATTTTGTCACTTGGCCCGTTAGAAAGATCTACGATGTTAAGTATTACATCAATAACCGCTGGGTTACTCGTACTCACAGTCTTACCGCCCATGCTCGTGATATTAAGCCTGGCAATTGGTGTGATGTTGGCAATCGGTTCCTGCCATGCCTATTTAACGAGTTGGTTGATTTCGTCGAAATTGAATCCGCATGGTCGCACATCGCCTGGGGAGATAAGGAAGCTCGCGCAAAGTATGATCCTCCCTTCTATGCTTCTGGTTGGTTCCGCTGGCGTACTTGGCGTTGCCCTCAAGCAGGTATCGATCATCTTGACTGGGCAATGACTCTAACCAACACTGATTGGTGCGAGCCAGATCACCCCGAGTACGGTAAACCTACCGGACAAGCTATCCGTGCTAAAGAGATTAAAGAACTATATGTATGGTGGACCACTGTCTATCCTAATCGTCCAGATGCTCATGACGCAAGTGGATGGAGTGCTTACTGCGAAGCGGCTCGTGTAGCCAATGGCGGCAAGCTAAGTTGGCTGGGCAGTGACAAGACTCCAGAACTTCGTAAGATGGCTGACAAAGCACTTAAACTTAGCACAAAAATTGAGGCGGCCTACGATAAAGAAGATACCGAAATGATGATTCGACTTATCAAAGCTCGCGATAGCCTCTGGACTTAAATGCAATATAACAGGAATATTAAAGGCAACGGTCTTAGAAAAATAAACGGCAGATACGAATCTAGGTACTTACACGACTCTGAGTTTGTGTTTAATAAACTTAATGAGGTAAGTCCTAGTTTTTGTCTTGCTAAATGGTTTAATGTTAGCATACATTTACCTACTGGAAAAACACACAGTTGCTATCATCCAGATGCTCATACAATTCCATTAGAAGAAATTAAAATTGATGTTAGTGCATTACATAACACTAATTATAAAAAAGAGCAACGTAAATTAATGCTGGATGGTACACGCCCTAGCGAGTGCAAATTTTGTTGGCAAATTGAAGATAGTGGCAATAATTTAAGTGATCGAGCATATCGTAGCAAAGATGTCTACGAAGAAGGTCTTATAGAAGAAGCGCAAGCATTATCATTTACTGGTAATGCTAAACCTCGATATGTCGAAGTTAATTTTAATCAAGCCTGTAATTTTAAATGTAGCTATTGCAGTCCGCATTTGAGCACAGCATGGATGGATGAAATACAAAAGCATGGCGCATTTATATTAGAAGATCGATGGCATAACGATATGTCATGGATGAAGGCCAATATGCCCGACAATAGTCCATCCAATCCGTATGTTATTGCATTCTGGGAATGGTTGCCACAAATTTATCCTACACTGCAAACCTTCCGAATGACTGGTGGTGAGCCGTTGATGGACAAAAATACCTTCCGTATGTTTGATTATGTTAAAGAACATCCTAAGGAAGATTTGCATTTAAGCATCACTAGTAACTGTTGCCCGCCGGGCGATCAGTGGAACAAGTTCATGGTTAGTTTAAAAGAAATAACAGATAAAGATGCTATAGATCATTTTATGTTATTTTGTAGTTTAGACTCATGGGGCAGACAAGCAGAGTATATTCGCAACGGTATGGACTTTGATTTGTTATACAGTAATGTTACGGATTATTTAGAAAATAGCAGTAAGCACAGCATAACCTTTATTGTTACTTTTAATGCATTAAGTTATACTGGCTGGAATACATACATTGAAAACATTCTAGAATTGAGAAAACGATTTAATACCGACCGACAATTAGTATGGTTTGATGTTCCTCAACTGCATAACCCAGACTATCTTAATCCTAAATTAATTCCAGAACTAGTAGTTGAATTAGAAAAAAGTTTAGAATTTATGAAAGCTAATCCGGAAACTAGACATAATGAGTTTAAAGGTTTTAGCGATTTTGAAGTTAGTAAAATACAACGCTTAATCGATTGGATCAAATCTGAAACTGGGTTTAATCGGGCGTTAGCTATGAAGAATTTTTATTTGTTTTTTAGCCAACACGATGCACGCCGCGACACTGATTTTGTAAATACGTTTCCTGAATTATTAACATTTTGGAATGAATGCAAGGACTTAAATGGATCATAAATTACAATATATTAAACTAGTTAGAGACAAACTAAACAACGTTAGTCCTAGTTTTTGCACTATGAAATGGTTGCATCAAACACTATATCTACATACGGGTGATAATCATAGTTGTTATCATCCAAGGCCGCATCGTATTGGCTTAGACGAGATTGCAGAAAATCCGGCAGCACTACACAATACTAAACATAAAAAAGAACAACGTAAAAAGATGTTGGAAGGCGAGCGGCCGGGAGAATGTCAATACTGCTGGAACATTGAAGACTTACCAGGTGAACATATTAGCGATAGGATGATTCATAGTGCAAGCGATTACAGTGTGCCTATCATCGACGATGTTGCTAAATTACCGTGGGATCGAGATATCAATCCACGCTATTTAGAAGTTAGCTTTGGCAATAGCTGTAACTACCGTTGCGGTTACTGTTGCCCGCAGGCAAGTACTATGTGGACTGAAGAAATTAAAAAGCATGGCAACTACGATTTAACCTACAATCAGTATGGCATAGAGTTCATGAGTAATGGCTCTTACTACGGTCCTAAAGATGACAATCCTTACATCGAAGCATTTTGGAAGTGGTGGCCTAGTCTGCGTAAAGATTTGCACACACTTCGTATAACAGGTGGTGAGCCTCTAATGAATCCCGGTGCAATGCAGTTCTTTGACTTGTTAGAAACAGAACCGGCACCTAACTTAGAAATTACAATTAACAGTAATTTAGGCGTATCGTTTGCCAAAGTAGATAGTTTAATCGAGCGTGTGGGTTCATTGTTACAACAAAAGAAAATTCGTAGTTTTAGTTTTTACACTAGTATAGATAGCTGGGGCGAACAAGCAGAATATATGCGCACAGGATTAGATTGTATTCACTGGGAACGTAACATGAGGGCTGTACTTGCTACCGGCACTTCAGTTAATTTTATGTGTACATTTAATGTCCTATGCGTTACTAATTTCAAATCCTTATTAGAAAAAGTAATCGAATGGCGTAAAGAATTTGGTAAGGAAGCAATTAAATTCGATACTCCTTACTTAAAAGAACCTCCGCACTGGATGATTAACATCTTGACAGATGACTTTATTCTGCATATGGATGATACTCTTGCATTTATCAAATCTAGCGAGTGGTTAAGCGACTTAGAATACGAAAAATTCCTACGTGTAACAGATTACATGAAGGCTAAAACTATTCCTGAAGAAAAAATTCGTGCGGGTCGCCGAGATTTTTACAGTTTCTTTACCGAAAATGATAAAAGATTAAATACAAACTTGTTAAAGACATTTCCGGAATACAAAGAGTTTTACGAGCTTTGTAAACAAACATATGAAAATTATGATAACTGAAAAAAATAAACACACTTGGTGCGTAAATGCAGTCCACGGCATGAGTGGTAATAACGACGGTAGCACTAAAATGTGTTGTATGGCTCAGAGCAATTATCGCACCGGAAATAAACTTGGTAAGAAAAGCATTCTTGAAAACTTTAATAATCCAGATGCAATTGCGATACGTGAAAATTTAGATAACGGTATTAGAGATATCGGTTGTAGATTATGCTGGGAAGAAGAGGATGGCGGCCGGAAAAGCAAACGTGTCAGAGATAACGATAGGTACAATCATGAAGTATCCAACGGCTTAAGACAACCTTACCAAGGATTGGCAAAATTAGAATTAAACTTGGGCAATACATGTAATATCAAATGTAGAACTTGTCATTCTACTATTAGTTCAACGTGGATGAAAGAAGATTACGATCTAAATCATAAAACTATTACTTTTAAAGACTATAGTGCTAATATGAAACAGTATCATCAAACATATGATGAAGATAGTCCATTCTGGGAAGATTTAAAAGAAAATTTATCTACTATTAAACAATTTGATTTTTATGGTGGTGAACCATTCTTAAGTAAAAAGATGTGGGAAATACTTCGTATATGTGTTGATAAAGAATATGCAAGTGATATCGAGTTACACTATAATACTAATGGTACAACATGGCCGGCAGATGTGGAACTATTTAAAAATTTTAAATCTGTAAATTTAAGTTTTAGTATTGATGGTATAGGTGATCGATTTGAATACATGCGATCTCCGGCGGTATGGGATGAAGTTAAAGCAAACATGAGAAGTGCTGTTCTGTTTAACGACAAGCATAAAAACTTATCACTAAGCTGGTGTATAACACTTAGTAATCTAAATATATTTTATCTCCCAGAAGTTCTCGACGAGTACTATAACAATTGGAATGAGTTTGGATTTTATTTAAATTTAGTCCATGGGCCTAAACATTATAATGTTAGTATTATGCCCGATAACGTTAAGGTAAAAGTATTAGAAAAATTGGATACAATTTCAAAATCATATACCGATGCATGGTTCCATTTAGAAGGAATTATTGGATTTATTAAAAATGGAACTTTTAACAAACAAAAATGGGATCTTTTTGTTAACACAGTTAAAACACATGACGACTATCGTGAGCAAGATTACAACACTACCTTTAGAGAATTTGGAAAAATCATACATGAATCAAATAACACATTTTTGGAATAAGAATGAGCTTAGCCAGCTACACGTAGAACTTACTAATGCTTGTAATGCGGCTTGTCCTATGTGTGTTCGGTTTCATAATAATAGCCCGTTAGCACGTCCCGATCTCGAAATTGGGCAAATTACTGCTGAGAAATTTAAAAATTACTTTCCTCCAGAAATTATTAAAAAATGTAAATTAATATTATTTTGCGGTGTGCATGGTGATCCTTGTGTTGCACGAGATATGTTGGAAATTTGCGAATACATTGATTCTGTATCTTCTAACACCGCAGTTCGTGTTAATACAAACGGCGGTATGCGTAAGGCAGACTGGTGGGGTACATTAGGAAAACTATTTGCAAAACACCCAATTACTACACGAAATTATTGGGAAGTTACTTTCAGCATTGACGGGTTAGAAGATACTAACCATCTTTACAGACGTAATGTAAATTGGGGTATACTAATGGAAAATGTTGATGCTTTTATTAAAGCAGGTGGCAATGCAAGATGGGACTATTTAATTTTTAAACACAACGAACATCAAATACATGAAGCCAATACATTATCAAACACTATGGGTTTTACAGATTTTGTTCCAAAGAAATCACTTGGTGTCGATAACGGCACTAATTTAAAAGCAATGCCTGCTTTGACCAAAGATGGAGAATTAGATTACATAATCGAAGCCCCTACGGATCCTAAAAACCGAAATCTTGAAAATCCAGCTGGTACCGAGCCGTTGGTGTTTTGGAAATTTAATCCTGAAGATTATCGAAAAGATAAAGCAGAAAAAAATGTTGGGAAGAATTTCCAAGCAGAAGTTAAAACTGTGTATGAAGATAGAATTTTAAAAGAAGATAATACAAAGTATAATAATTGCAAGATTAAATGTAAGTCTAAAATGCACGACGGCGGCAAAGAAATTTTTGTAGACAATTTTGGTAGAGTTATGCCATGTTGTTATGTTGGCACACACCTTAATGGAGTATATACTGATACCAGAACTTTACAACTGCACAAACATATGAACGATTACGGTTGGGAGCATTTTAGTTTAGACAGTCATTCGTTAGCAGATATTTTAGATGGTGGGCATTTAGATCGAGTATTTGCAGATTCTTGGGATAAACAGACTGTGGAGGAAGGAAGACTCAGCTACTGCTCAGATACTTGCGGTACATTTAGTAGCATTGATCGAATTTTTTCGCATGAAATTAATAATAAAACAAATAAAGGGCCATGCGTTGTTTAAATTAAACCAAATACATCGATTAGTTGCTTATGGATGCAGTTATACTCAAGGAGCTGAATTAGCCGATGCTGATTTTATTCCTGGATTAACTATAGATCAAATAAATTCAGAGAAAAATTTGTTAGGAAATCCTGGGTTTTATAACAAATATCTTGGCTCATGGTTCGACGATACTCGAGGCGCAACTATTAGAGAAAAAGAAATTTTAAGAGCGTGGCCTTCAAAACTAATTAAAGAGCTTGGTGTGCAATGGTCGTATTTGAATAGAGCAAGACCTGGGTCGTCGATGCAGGAAATAGTATTTACATTAGAAAAAGATCTATATAACGGTGTTATTGGAGATAACGATTTAATTATTATTGGTATAACAAGTCCGTTACGAGTTTTAAAATTTAATGACCGAGGCGACCCTCAGAGTTTAGTCTGTACAGATTTAGATAGTCGATGGCACAGTCCAGCTATGCGTGAATTATTCATTCAGCAATTTGTTAATAAATATTGGGAATTATATCATTGGTATCAAAGTATTAACTATATTGATCTGTTATCTGAAAAATTTAATAATCGAATTTTACAACAATATTTGCATCTTACCTATACTCAGCATACCAGTAATACAGAATTAAAAACAGAATTTTTAAAAATTACTAACAATCTAGAAAATTGTAATTCAATAGTAGATTCCAACTTATCGTTTTATACTACAGATGGTGGATGGGATAATACTTGTACTCATGGATTTCATCATCCATATGAAAGTGTACATGCTAGTCTTGCAAAACGACTAGCTATAAAAATTAAAGAGAAATACGCATGAAACAAGAAACATTTTGTAGTTTGCCATTTTCAGAAATATTCTTAGGAGCAGATGGCGGTATTAAACCATGTTGTAGTATGAGGGGAGACCTTGGCAATATTAATCAATCTACGTTAGTTGATATCTTAAACGGTACAATTGCGCAAAGTGTCAAAACATCAATAATTAACGGTGAGTGGCATCCAAACTGTAGCCAATGCCAAGAATTAGAATCTCTTGGCGGTAGGACTGAAAGACAAGGTACACTAATAGATTTTGATAGATTCAAGAATTATGCAGCCACCGATTTTACTTTAGAAAAACTTGATCTTCGTTGGAGCAATACTTGCAATTTAAGTTGTAACTATTGCTACGAATACTTTAGCAGTCAGTGGGCAAACATCAAAGGAATTAAGGTTAATGCCAACAAACCGTCTGCTGAAGATTCTATTTTTTCATTTATCAAAAATAATAAAGACAAGATTAGCAATATCAATTTACTCGGTGGTGAACCATTATTACAAAAACCCAACATAAAATTATTGAATCTTGTTCCAGATTCCTATTACTATATCTTAACTAATTTATCAACTGAGATAGAAGGAAACAAACTAGCAGAACAATTATTAGCTAATCCAAAAGTTTCTTGGGGAATTAGTTTTGAAACAGTTGGTGACCGATTTGAATACGTTCGTAATGGTGCTGACTGGAACAGACTTGTGCATAATTTGAGATTATTAAACCATCACAAGGTTCCAAACATAGATGTACATCCGTTGTATTGCATATATTCAGCTTTTAATTTATGCGAGTTTTACGAATTCCTAGAAGGTGAGGGGTATTTTAATAACATATACTGGCAACTATTACAAAATATAAAGGGGTTAGATGTATTTAGGTCTCCTAAATCTTTAAAAATCAAAGCAGTTGCTGAATTAGAATTGTGTATTTCTCGTTATGAAGATAAATTCAATATGGACCTATTAAAAAATATCCATAAAAAAGTAGTTGCTAGTCTTAGCGATCAGCAAGAATATACAACTATAGAACATGCAAAGTGGTTAGATGAGTTGAACGGACAAATACCAAACAAAAAATCCGCATTCATTGAACTATGGCCTAGCATATATCAAGAAATTATAAATTTACAATACAACAATGATAAAGTATGATTCGCAAATAAACGGCCTTGGATCGACTATAGGCTGGATGTCATTTTTATTACATGCTAATACTCCGGTAACAATTCAAGCGAGTCCTGATCAAATAGATCAAGTTGATGTGGTTAATCGATTAAAGAAAATATTTGATATTTCAGACTCTAAGATTTTATTGGAAATTGATAATAGTTTGACTAACATGAAAGAATTAGATAGACCCGGCGACATGTCTAAATTATTTGCACCGTACATAAAATATTTAAGGTATGTGCCGACTGAAAAAAAACCGTGTATTGGGTTTGCATGTTCTAATAAATCTGAAGATATTTTTACAAAGGATCAATTTAGTAATATTAATCCCAAAGTATTTCCTTATAATAAGTACTATACAATCGAAGATAATGCCAAAATATTTGAGCTGATTAAACGTGCAGGGTATGACGTAATAACTTTTGATCATTTAGATTTTGGCATCGAACAAAAAATTACAACAATGGCAAACTTATGCGATGCTGTAATTGGGTACGAAGGTGGGGTATGTCACATTGCTCATACATTAAGGATACCGACTATTATTTTACCATGGCACTGTACTACGGACGGCATGAAACCGGCGAATCACTGGCTATCGTTAGTTACTCAGCTATTACACTTAGATGAAAACACATTTTTTTTAAATAATATATCTGAGATTTCAAATTGGAGTCCTAATGATTTAATTAGCAAGATACATGAACTTAAAGAAGGACATGGTAATAATAGTTTTTTAAATCCAAACTCTTGTGTTAGAATGTCGGCAGATCTTTCAACACTATATTTTAATAATTTTGAGTTTCCAAATTTATTATCATCCCACGAGAAAGATTTTGTAGGGAAATACTACGATAGTTTAAAACTAGGCGGAATAAAGGAAATAGAATTTATATGATATTACATTCATTTGGGGATAGTTTTGTGATGGGAGACCAAGATGACTTTTGGCACGAATTTCCGGCACATAACAAACCTAATCATAATTTTACAGACTATAGTGAACATGTAAAATACTTAAAAGCAAATGTTAGTTTTCCATCTGTCATAGGTAAAGAATTAGACATTCAATCATTTAATCATGCTGAGCGTGGTAGCGGTAATTATCCACAACTAGATAAACTATGGATAGCATTGACCAATAAGAAAATTAATTCAGACGATTTAGTACTATTTGGAATTACTACTGGATGCAGAGACCGGCCGTTTTTGTTTGACGTACCGCGTGTTCTTGGAACAATTCCATGCGGTGAGTGTATGGTCGATAGAGATCTAATTAACAGCAATAATCATGGTCTTATATACCAAATGGATCATTTTTATATCCATAGCATACTGGCACAACTGAGTAAAACATTTAACGTTAAAATTATTAAAATTAATCTTTTCGACAATCCGTTGGATGAGTTTGACGATAATATCGCCAATTTGTTTAAATTTGATAATTTTATCGGCGCAGGCGTTCGAGGCAATACCTTAATTGACATTTTGAATGATACGTGGGGGCAAGGTATAAGACATCCATACCATGATCGATTGGTAGTTCCGCTGGGCTACGAGCACTTGTATAGTGCCAAAAAACATCCAAGTATTGCAGGTCACCAAAAAATAGCTAAATGGTTACTGGATAATGTTGCGGAATTACAACAATTAAAAAACCGTTGACATCATAAGAGCTCGATGCTATAATATATACATTGTTAAACGAACAGGAGCAGAAATGGCTACAGTAGCAGGCATTAAAATTAAACCTAAGGCAAAAAAAGAGTCCAAGCGCATTACCAGTGTAAGTATTCGCCAAAACGCCAAAAAGGATCACAGCCCAGTGTGGACTGATGTGGACACAATGAGCGCGGATAAGTTTCTGCGACACTGGCACATTGCTATGGAATACTATCGATTGGAGTTTAGCGGTAAAGATTTAAAGCCTGCTGTGCTTAAATGGATGGCCGCTAACGATTGCGCCAAAGAAGATATTGCGGCGTTCAAGCGAACTAAAGATACACGATGTAACATTACAATGGGAGCCATTGCTTCCTGTCTGCTTCGAGGAATGCCTGCGATTCGAGCAGATTTTAATGAAGGCAGAAGTTCTGCACTTTGGTTGACTAAGGCTATCTCGCAAGTAATAGGAGAAGGCACCCATGACATCGACGACGAAGCTGTCGCTGAGGTTAAATCCACTGTTCCTGTGATTACTATTCAGGAACGAGTACGCGATGCCGCATACGCAATGACTGAAGAAATTGAAGATGCCATTGAAGGCTTCCAAGCTGATCCTGAAAACTTTGACCCAAAAGCATTTAAGATGCTTAACTTGTTAAAAGGTAAAGAAGTCAAAGCCGCTCATGCACGTATTATTAAAAACTTGTATGCAAGACAACTGGCTGAACTCGAAGAACTTGCTAGCGGTAAAGCAGACGAACAGTTGAAAGAGGGCTATAGTCATCGTAGCAAAAAGCAGATTAAGAACTTGATTGCATTCTATCAAGAAATTGCCAGTGCTTGCGATATGTTAGCGCAAGAAGCTAAAGTAAATCGGGCGCCTCGTAAAACTAAAGAAGTTAGCAAGGAAAAACTTGTTGCTAAACTCAAGTTTATGAAGAGCAATGAACCTTTGAAACTAGTGTCTGTTAACCCAGTAGACATTATTGGTGCTGGCGAACTGTGGATCTTTAACACTAAGAGCCGCAAGTTGGGCAAGTATGTTGCCGCAGAGTTCCAAACATTAGGAGTAAAAGGCACTACAATTACAGGGTTTAATGAACATACTAGTATTCAAAAGACTATTCGTAAGCCCGAAGAAAAGCTCAAAGAGTTCAAAGCCGCAGGTAAGATCCAACTACGCAAGTTCATGGATGATATCAACGCTACAGATACTAAAATGAATGGGCGCATTAACGAAGAAACCATTCTACTTAGGGTGGCATAATTTGGTAGTTTATTGATGGAGTCTCTGATAAATATTAGATAAAGAGACTCCATTATGACAACACAACAATTAACCGTACGAAACGATAGATTATGGGCAGATAGCAACCTAGATCTGTCTGCCGACCATGTTTACAAAATTGATAATACACCCGTGTTATCAGCTACTGAACTTGGCCTTACTGTTATCAAAAGCAATCTAAGAGAAATTGGTACTCTTAAAAGCCTAGAAGTATCGGGCACCACAACTTTAGCAGAATTTGCACATTTTAACAGTGCAAACGGACGATTGGGTCTTGGAACCGTAGATGCCAATGCTAGCATCAGTATCCTTGACAATGACGTTGAAATTGCTATTGGCAGTCCAGAGCCAGGCATTGCACATTTTGGAACGTATTCCACTAGCGATGTTGCTATCATTTCTGACAATATTCCTCGAATACTTGTAAAAAGCAACGGCGAAGTAATCATTGGCAGTGAAGCAGGAAAAACTGGCGTGTTGCGGGTGCATGGTTCATTGCACGTTGACAATTTTGTTTCAGATACACGTATCGAACGTAACAGCCCATTAGAATTTAAAGCCAACAGAGATGGCAGTATTTACGGATTGGGATTGGTTTGGTCTGCAGACCGCATTACTCGTCAGCTGATCATGCGAGATGGCCCTGATAGATTATGGGCCAGCACATCAATCGATATTGACGAACATCAGTCATACTATATAAATGGTAGATCGGTATTAAGTGCAACTGATTTAGGCACTAGTGTTGTCAACAGCAATTTAATTACAGTAGGGCCGTTACAGTCGTTAACTGTTACCGGGCCTGTTGAAATACAAGGCGATCTGGCAGCTAGTCAAAGTAATGCTAGCTTTAAATCCGTATTCATTAACAATGGTATCGAAAGTTTATCAGTAACTGCACACGGTATTAACAGTAATAAACATCATAAAATTTCCGTTAATGAAGAAGATGTGTTCTATGGCAGCAATGATGAAATCATCATTGGAAATTCAAACTTTGGACGTAGACCTGTCAAAGTGTTTGGGCCAATTGTCACAACCTCAGACTTAACAGTTAACGGTGCAGTTACTTTAAACAATAAGAAATTTATCAAAGGCGATCAAGTTCCAACAGAAGGACAATTCAACAAGGGCGATATTCAATGGAATGAGAACCCAGTTGAGAGTGGTTATGTTGGTTGGGTATGTATTGCATCCGGAACTCCTGGACAGTGGTTACCATTTGGTGCTATTGCTCGCCAATAAACTTGACCTTGCGCTATAAAAGCGTATAATTATATTATGCGGACTTAGACGCTCATCCCGCAATATAAACTCTGCGTGTCATTGTTAACAAGGAAAAACAACAATGGCAACTCTACAACCAGTAGCATACAAATATACTAGCACTAAAGAATACATCGACGCATTTCCGTGCGCTTATCGTCAATGGCGAGCTGACTCGCATTGTAATTTAAATCACGGTTACAGTTTTTCAATGAAGTTCTATTTTGGTACAAACGACTTAGATGTCCGTAATTGGGCTGCCGATTATGGTGGTTTGAAAGAATTGAAGAAGCTTCTCGAAAGTCAATTCGATCATACAACATTAGTAGCAGAAGACGATCCAGAACTTGAGTTCTATAAAGAAATGGAACGTCGCAAACTAGCAAAACTAACCATCCTTCCTAAATTAGGTTGCGAAGGATTAGCCGATCAACTTTACAAATACGTTAACGGTGTCTACATTCCAGAGATGTGGGGAACAGGAGAAGCTAAACGATTATGGTGCTATCGCGTAGAAGTACGTGAAACACAAGCTAATATGGCTTATCGTGAAGGACATCGTGAATGGAATGAGGACTTATTCGCATAATGGCAAAATACATTTCAACAAAAACATACGGTAACGACCGCGGACTTTCATGCTGTTTTAGACAGTGGAGAAGTACACATTCACATTGCTCATTACTACACGGATACTCAATCGGTATCAAATTAATTTTTGAATCAGAAACACTAGACGACCGCAATTGGGTCATGGACTTTGGTGGACTCAAAGCATTTAAAGAGTGGAGTGAATATATGTTTGATCACACACTAGTGATTGCACATGATGATCCTCATTTAGAAAAATTCCAAGCACTTGCTAGTTTAGGATTGCAGGCTCAAGGCGGTGTATGCGATATTCGTATTGTAGAAGCTGTTGGTTGTGAAAAGTTCAGTGAAACAGCTTTTATGAAAATGAAAGACATACTTGAAACTTTCCAACAAGGAAAAGCATACACATTAGAAAACGGTAAGACATTTGAGTGCCGCTATCCTGTAGGACAAGGCGTTAAACTTCGTTCAGTAGAAGTATTCGAGCACAACGCTAACTCGGCATCTTATGAGGTTTAATGAAACAACTTTGGCGGTTATGGGCTAAAGCACTGGGTGAAAAGTCAGGTAGTTCGGACGAGGAATCGGACCGAATTGCTTGCGTTCGTACTGTAATTGTGTTAATATATGTTATTACTAACTTCTTTATAATTGCAGGTGTTATACGACACTGGTGAAAGGCACAAATGGGCAAAATAGGCTTCGCATGTAAATGGATCGATCATGCAGATCAAGTAAACGGCATTAAAAAAGATGATGATGCTAAACAATACAACACCGGTACAACTACCATAAGTTGGTTAAATAGACAGAGCAAGGATATTGCAGAACAACGGCTCTGGGACTTAATGGTCCAAAACATTACGGCTACACAAAAACTTGTAGACCGTGTAGGAGAACTAGATGAAAATCTTAGGATGGTTCGCATTAGTAGCGACATTCTTCCTGCTTATACCCAGCCTGATTGGAGTTATTTTTGGCGCAGGCCTGACGTTATTAGCTATCTTGAGCGCAATTTTATCCTTATTGGTAATAGTGCTCGTGCAAGCAATACCCGTCTTTCTATGCATCCTGGCCAGTTTGTTGTTCTTGCTAGTATTAACGAAGGCATTGTTGGAAGAAGTATAGATGAATTCGAATACCATGCGGATATGGCCCGTTACATGGGCTACGGTAAGACTTTTCAAGATTTTAAAATCAACGTCCACATCTCCGGTAAACAAGGTCCCGAAGGTATTCGGCGTGCCCATGGCAGACTTAGTCCCGAAGCCCGGAATTGTATTACAATCGAAAATGAAGAAAACTCATGGGGTCTAGATGACTGTTTATCTATTAGCGATGTCGTTCCTATTGTGCTCGATATACACCATCATTGGATTCGTGAAGGGGAATATATCTTTTCGACAGACGATCGTGTTAAACGTGTCGTGGATAGTTGGCGTGGTGTGCGCCCTACTATGCATTATTCAGTTAGTCGTGAAGATTATCTCGTGGAGCATGACAACCTTGTCGCTCCTGTTCACAGCCAACTACTTCTAGATGGCTATAAGAAACAAAAGCTGAGGGCACACAGTGACTTTTATTGGAATCAAAAAACAAACGAATGGGCAATAACTTTTCTAAACCAGTTCGACAT